>Ga0137418_10000823_pt1 | contig 28349 bp, 23 predicted proteins | sample CZODoug3_1_2_16f_FD_122242 | JGI IMG/M metagenome (GOLD analysis project Ga0137418, IMG submission 122242) | Vadose zone soil fungal communities from Angelo Coast Range Reserve, California, USA - CZODoug3_1_2_16fungal (Hybrid Assembly) | ecosystem: Environmental > Terrestrial > Soil > Vadose...
GCCGTGCAGGCGAACCCCGATTTGGTCAAAGTCAAAGTCCGGGTGATCCTCGTCGATCGCGATCTGAACCAGAAGCCCGTGCCCTTCTTGCTCGTTTCGCTCAAAAGCGGCGCAAAATCGTCGGAGGTCAAAACCGGCCTTGACGGCACCGTCGAAACCCAGCTTCCGCCGGGCAAATATATGATTACAACCCCGAAGCCCGCGGAGCTCGGCGATCGCCGCTTCTCCTGGAACATGACGCTGGCAATCACAGGTGCGCAGGCGAACGTGGATCTCACCAACGACAACGCCAAGACCGAGCAGATTTCTGCGCCCGCCTCCGCTTCCTCGGGCGAAAGCTCCGGTGGAGGCGATCTCACCGAACATTTCAAGCGCCTGAAGAACACCGTCGTGACCGTGATCAGCGAATCCGGCCACGGCACTGGCTTCTTCGTTGACGGCAAGGGCCTGCTCCTCACCAACCAGCACGTTGTCGGCAATTCGGACTATCTCGCCGTGCAGTTTGACCGCGAACACAAAATCCCGGCACGCCTGATCGCCGCTGACCCGCAGAAAGACGTCGCGCTGCTCTCCGTAAACCTGGCGGCATTGCCGAGCGCCACGCCAGCGCCACTCTTTCGCGCAACTGCGGGCAAGCCACCGGTCCAGGAAGGCGAGCGCGTCTTCACCATCGGCAGCCCTCTCACTCTCGATAAGATCATCACCACCGGCATCGTCAGCAAGGTCGAGCAGCACACGATCATTTCCGACGTCAACATCAATCCCGGTAATTCCGGCGGTCCGCTTTTCAACGGCGCCGGCCAGGTGATCGGCCTTACCACCTTCGGCACTCGCGGCGAAGGCGGCCCGGGTGTCTCCGGCATCGTGCGCATCGAAGAAGCGATGGCGTTGCTGGACCAGAATCGCGGGAAAGTTAACGGGACCGTGCCGGGCACGCTGCTCCCCGTCGAGCCGCTCACTCCCTATCCGGTCGAAGGCCTGAAGCAAGCGCTCAAGGGCGACAAGTTTGATCCTCGCCCCTATTACCTCTCCGCGGGCGACTTCAACATTGCTCTCTCCACTCCCCCTTTCGACTACCGGGAAGAGGAAGAACGCCGGCTTGCAGCCCAACGCGTCCACAAAAAGCGCAACAAGAAAAACGAACAGTCCACGGAAAACTCCGACGACTCCGACGCCCCAAAGCAATGGGAAGAAGACGCCGGCGCCCACCCAGCGGTCTTCGGAATTTATGTGATGCCCCAGGCCAAGGAAGGATTCGGCTCTGCTCTGGGCCGGTCGTTCAACGTCAACTCCACCGCCAAACTCAAATTCAAAACCGATTTTCAGCGCATGAAATTATTCTGCGGCAGCAAAGAAATACAGCCCATCCATCCAGGCCGCGTTCCTATAACCGTGTCCGTGCGGAACCAAGCCGTCAAGATGGACGATTCCACCTACAAGGGCGCGTATCTCTTCCCTCCAGACGCGGTGAACCCGAATTGCGGCGTGGTGAAGCTGGCCATCTTTTCCTCGAAGAGCGAGGAACCGGTGATCAAAACCATTGATGAAAAAAGCGTGCAGCACATCTGGGAGGATTTCGAAGCCTTTCGCCGGGCCGAGGAAGAATCCAAAGTTGCCAAGAAACACTAAACATTAATTGCGCAACTGAGCCGGACAGGTCTCAAGTGGTCGGGGAGTTGTGTAGCGCGGAGCGTGAGAGGGCATTTACGCCCACGCAAGCAGGCATGCCAACCAAGAAATGGATGCCTGAGCATAAATCGCTACTTCAGGTCAGCATTCGCCGCATAATCCATTTTTTCAATAGCGAGGCCACCCGTTCTTTAAAATCATGGAAAACCGGATTCACCGGGCCAGGCTTGCTCACAATGAACGTCAGGTGCGCTTGCAAGTAATCCGCTTCGTTGCAAATCTTTAATTGCGTTTTCATTGGGTGCTCCAGGAGCGCAGCAATTCCCGTGGCCTGCAACAGCCGCCCGCGCCCACAATCTTCCTCCGAAGCGATTTCCGGCTCAGTTCTGCCGCTCGGCAATCGTCTGGGCCTTCATGGTCGGCGCCGCGGCGTGCAGCCCCCCCGCGAATCCCTGCCTGATCAGCTTGAAAATTGTGCGCCGGTTTTCCAGAATCGCCCTCAGCCAGGCGAACCGCCCCATTTGCGGAAAATAAATTCCCCGGAAGCACAGGCGGGCGATAAGGATATTGATGCGATACCCCAGCGGCTTGTGGTTCACCGATTCCACCGCCTTCCCGATGGCCTCGGGACTGTAGGAACTGGCCCACCCAATGCGCACCTCCGTGTGAGCTTCTTCGATGCTCATCTTCAGCGGCGTATGCGCCATCGCAAACGGAATAAACTCTTGCCAGTGCTTTGGACGAGTAAGCCGCCCGGCGGCTTCCAGCCTTTTGTAGAGTGGCGTCGCAGGCAGCGGCGTCATCAATCCAAAAATCGGCAACCCCGGAGGCCAGGTGCGAATCTCCTTCAGTGTTCGCTCCGCCACGCCGGGCGTGTCGTTGTCCATGCCAAAAATAAAAGAGGTGATGGCAAAAACGTTGCGCTGGGCCAGCCGGTCCAGCACCACCGCATATTCGCCCGGCTTGTTGAACCCCTTTTTTACGTCCGCAAGGTTTGCCGGATCGATGGATTCCATCCCGATGAAGATCCACTTGCCCCCCGAGGCCGCGATCAGATCAACCAGCTCTTCATCGCGCAGCAGATTCGCGCTGATCTGGGCAACCCAATGCACCTGTGCGTTCGCCGCGATGATGTCTCGCAGCAGCGATTTTGTGCGCTTTACGTTGATCGCAAAATTGTCGTCAATGAAAAATACCGCGATCTGCCCGCCCTCCTCTCGCGCCCGCGCTTTCAAGCGCAAGAGTTCGTTTACCACGCTCTCATTGGTCCGAAAGCGAATGGAGTCGCCAAAAAATCCCGTCACGGTGCAGAACTCACAACCGTAAGGACAACCCCGCCCGGATTCCACGGGAATAATTCGAAAAGTGCCCCAACCTTCGCCTACCCGCTTCAACAACGGCTGAACGATGCCCGGCAGCACATTGAATTGCTTCAGATCGATTTTGTCCCAGGGAATTTCCGGATAAGGCTGCAGGGTCGGTTTGCGTTCCTGCCCAAAATCGTCCACTGGCGCATAGACATCCTTCAGCGCCCCGCGCACGGCATCTTCCACGATTCTCGGCCAGGTCTCGTCAGCTTCGCCAAGTGCAACGGCGTCGGCATGCCGCGCGCCGCCGTCACGCCCCAGAGCCTCATCCGCCATTTCCGTGACGTGAGGGCCTCCCATCACCACCTTTACTCCCGCGGCCCGCACTGCATCCGCCATGCGATAGGCCTTGGCGATCATCCTGGTCATCGCGCCGATGCCGACGAGTTCAATCCCATGCTCGCGCACATAGCGCGCGATACTTTCTTCGTCCATGGGCTGGGCGTTTCCGTCAATCAGGATTACTTCGTGGCCGGCTGGGGTGAGGGCTCTCAGAAGAAACATCCAAAGATGCGGCATGAAATTGCGAGTCACACCATTGTCGGGGTTGTACAAAAGGATTTTCATTTAGGCGGAATTTCCAATCTAGGACCGGGGGTCGAACGTCTCTCGAACTTTGCATGGTGGCTAAGGGTTTACACATATTCCCGCAAGCTCCGTAAACGGAGTTTAAGTCACCAGGCATCAGCCAACTGTTCAATATTGAACACTTCTGACCTGCGGGTCATTATCCCTCAAGCGAGTTAAACGCTGGATAAATCGGCGCCCTGCCTGAATAATCCGGGTCATCCCCGCCTTCAGCCATTTCCTGGGCCACCGCTCAAAACTCCCATACTTCTTCCTGACAACCGCCCCAGATGTTCTTCCGGACAGTCCGCCCCCGGATTTCTGAAACAATTTGTTTGCTTTTGTAAGACTTTTCCCTGACAACTCAAATTCCCTCCTCCGCTACTCTATTTCTGAACAATGGATAAGGTTCGCAAACGCTGAGCCGCATTTCTTTCTACCTCCACCCGAACCGGGCCATTGCGAAGCGCATCAAACGAACTAGGACGCAGTTCCTGAAATTGTCGTCCGCGCTTCGCTGTAAATTGATCTTGGGTCTCATCGATTGGGGGCAATCGTGAAACGTGCGGCAATCATTGGCGGCGGCATCGGCGGACTCACCACCGCTATCGCCTTACGCAAAATAGGGTTCGAGGTTCACGTCTACGAACGCGCCCCGGAGCTAAAAGAAGTCGGCTCAGGCATGAGCCTCTGGCCCAACGCCGTCAGATCCCTCAATGAAATTGACCCGAATATTCTTTCCCGGCTCCAGACTCGCGGCCGCTCTCTCCGCCGCCTTCTGATGAAAGATGCGAACGGCGAACGCATCAAAACTCTTCCGCTCCCTGCCGCCGATTGCAGCGGCATGGTCATCCATCGCGCCGAATTGCAATCCGCCCTCGCCGAGGCTGTATCTCCCCGCTCCATCCACCTGGACCATACCTTCTCGCGCCTCGACCAGCGCCCCAACTCCGTCCTTCTTCACTTTGAAAATGGAGCCTCTGCCGAAGCGGATCTCGTCGTTGCCTGCGATGGCATTCATTCCGCCGTACGCAAATCCCTCGGCCTGAACACTAAACTCAGCAATCGCGCCTACAGCGTCTGGCGCGGTGTCACCAACATCAATTCTGAAAACGAGGCTCGCCATCTCGGCCTCGAGCACGACGGCGACTTCTCCGAATCCTACGGCCACGGCCGCCGCTTCGGCATTCTGCGTCTTGGCCCAGGCCGCATCCACTGGTACGCCGCCGCCAACGACTCTTTGCGTCCTCCCGATATGCCCGAAGGAGCCGCCCTTCAAAAACTTTTTGCCGGTTGGCACGCTCCGATTCCCGAGCTCATTGAAAATGCCGAAAACGCGATCTGCGCAAAAGTTCAGGACCGCTTGGCAACGCTTCCCTGGGTCGTCGGCCGCGTCGCCATCCTCGGCGATGCCGCTCACCCCATCAGCCCCAACTTCGGCCAAGGCGCCTGCCTCGCCATCGAAGACGCCGTCGTCCTCGCCGCCTGCCTCCAGACTCACGCCAACCTCCCGCGCGCCCTCCGCCGCTACGAACTTTCTCGCTATCCGCGCTGCCTCGAAATCCTTTTCATGTCACGCGAAGCCGGCCGTTTCGCTCAATTCCAAAATCGCGCTCTCGTCCACTTCCGCAAACATTTCATCAAACTTGCACCGCTCGCCTTCACCACATTCTGGTTCCGCCGCAGTTGCGATTTTCACCCGCCCTCTCTCGCGGCCTGCTGAGTTCAGAGGTTCCGCAATCACGATCCAACAAAATTGCATACCGTGCAAATCGAGAAGACTCAGCCTCTTCCCGGGCTCTAATGTTAACTAGCTTTGGTAGCCCAAATTGTTAATATGGAATAACCCCCTTCGCATCAATCCTTTACATGATTACTATCCTGTTCACTAGTTACTCCCCGTACTTTGAAAACAGTACTTCTGGCCCATTTGTACTAATACGCTCTTTTCCTTAATCTACTCGCCCTGTGACGTTCACCCAGTTCCGCACCCGGCTCCTGCCCAGCCGCGCTGTCGCAGACATCCTGCGCCACAGCCCAATCAATCTCCGCCTGCGCACCAAGCTCCTCTTTTCCTTCATCTTCCTCACCGCCGCACTCACCAGCCTTACTCTCCTCGTCGTTCGCCGCAACGCGCAAGCCCAGGTCGAGCACCAGATCGAACTCGATTCGCAAAACGCCACGCTCACTGTCCAGGCTGTCCATCGCCAGCAGAAAACCTCCCTCAGCCGCAAAGCCGATTTGCTCGCCTCTCTCGCCTACATGCGCAACGGCGATCCCACCGCCATCCGCGACGCCAGCGAAGATCCCTGGCAGTCCGACGACTGCAATCTCTTCGTCCTCACAAACAAGAACGCGAAAATCGTCGCCCTCCACTCCACCACTTCTTCCCTCGCCGCCGCCACCGCCCAGGACATGGTTTCGCGCTCCATCTCTCGCGGCGAAAGTTACAGTTGGTGGTTCAGCGGCGCAAGCCTCTATCAGGTTGTTCTTCAACCGTTCTACGACAACACCTCGCGCAAAAATCTCCTCGGTTTTGTCGTCGTCGGCCGGCTGATCAGCGAACGCGCCGCCGCCGATCTCGCTCGCATCACCTCCAGCGACATCATCTTCCGCGAAGCCGGCAAAGTTGCCGTCAGCACCCTTCCCCTGCTCAAGGAAGCGGAGTTTTCTCGCGGCTTTCCCCACGAATTTATCCCCACAGAACTGGTTTTGGGCAACGAGCGTTTTCACGCTAACGCCATCGAGCTCGCCCCCGGCCTGCAACCCGCTGCGGACATCATCATTCTGAAATCCCACCGCGAAGCGGACGCCTATCTCCAGCGCCTCAATCGCCTCCTCCTCGGCCTCGGCCTCATGGCCATCATCGCCGGCGCCCTGCTCATCTATCTCATCTCCGACACCGTCACGCGCCCTCTCGCCTCCCTCGTCAAAGGTGTTCACGCCCTCGAGCGCGGCGACATGGAATATCCCCTCGAAGCCAGCGGCCACGATGAATTGTCGGAATTAACTCGCGCTTTCGACGGGATGCGCGACACTTTGGAGCGCAACGAAACCCAGCGCGAACAGCTCGAAGGTCAGCTCCGCCAGGCTCAAAAAATGGAAGCCCTTGGCCGCATGGCCGGCGGCGTCGCCCACGACTTCAACAACCTGCTCACCGTAATCCGCGGCCACAGCGATCTCCTTCTCGACCGCCTGCAGCCCGACGAGCCCCTTTACCGCAGTTGCCAGCAGATTCGCAAAACGTCAGACCGCGCCGCTTCCCTCACCCGCCAGATGCTCGCCTTCAGCCGAATGCAAGTGCTGCAGCCCAAGGTCCTCGACCTCAACGAACTCATCGCCGACATGGGCAAGCTCCTCCGCCGTCTGGTTCGCGAAGACATCGAATTCAGCCTGCGCCTCGGCGATTCCCTGGGCCGCATCAAAGCCGACCCCAGCCAGCTTGAGCAGGTTCTCCTCAATCTCACCGTCAACGCCAGCGACGCCATGCCTCTCGGCGGCAAGCTCACCGTCGAAACCCAAAACCTCGTCGTTGATCACGGCAACGCGCACTTTCATTCTTCGGTTGAGCGCGGAGACTTCGTGGTCATCACCGTCTCCGACACCGGCCACGGAATGGACGCCGCCACTAAGGCCCGCATCTTCGAGCCTTTCTTCACCACCAAGGAACCCGGCAAGGGCACTGGTCTCGGTCTCGCCACCGTCTACGGCATCGTCAAGCAGAGCGGCGGCTTCATCCACGTCGACTCCACTCCCGGCAGCGGCGCCCGCTTCAAAATCTATCTCCCGCATTCCATCGAACCGCTCGAGGTCGCTCCGCAACTCTCCGAACTCCGCGAATCCATCGTCGGCCGCAAAACCGTTCTCGTTGTCGAAGACGAACGCGAAGTCCGCGAATTAGCCTGTGAGTTCCTCAAGTCCGCCGGCTATAGCGTTCTCACCGCCGAAGACGGCTTGGAAGCCCTCGAAATCGCCAAGGGTTTCGGTAAATCCATCCACGTCGTCCTCACCGACATCGTCATGCCCAGAATGCGCGGCCCCGCGCTAGCCAAACGGCTCAAAACTTTGCTCCCCCACCTCAAAATCGTCTATATGACCGGCTACCTCGAACAATCCGCTCCCGACGACGATTTCCTCCAGGACGCCTTCTTCCTGCAAAAACCCTTCTCCCGCGAAACTGTAGTAGGCCAGGTCAGCGAATCCCTAAAAGATGTCGCCGTCCCAAAGCTCCCCTCCAAGCCCAAGCGCCTAGTCGAATCCCTCCCCGTCTAGCTCTTCCTTTGGAGTGCGGTGGCTCAGCCACCGCTTTGCACACTCAGCATTCCCGCTAAACAAATCCGCGAAGCCACACTCTCGCACGCCACCGCAAACTACTTCCTTCTCTTCTTACTTCTTCTCCCCCGGCACAATCACATTCGCCTCAATCCCCGATGCCTGCCCCTCGCCGTGATACACCCGCTCCGTCGCCTTCACAAAATCCGAAATCTTCGCATCCGGTATATTCATAAACGTTTGCGGATTCCGATCCGTCAGCGGAAACCAGGAGCTCTGAATCTGCACCATAATCCGGTGCCCTCGCTGGAACGTGTGGTTCACATCCTGCATCGCGAACGTCACTTCCTCCACCTTCCCCGGCGTGAACGCCTCCGGCTTTTCAAAGCTGTGCCGGAACTTTCCCCGGAACGGCTCTCCTCTCACCAGTTGTTCGTAACCGCCCATCGTGAATTCCGGCGCACCCACATCCGTCCGGGGCTTCCCTTTTTCTTCCGGCCGCGGCTCGTCCAGCTTGCTTGCCGGATAATCCGGCGGATACACGTCAATCAGCTTCACGTCCCAGTCCGAATCCGTTCCCGTCGTCGAAACGAACAGCTTCGGCGACACTGGCCCTGCGATCGTCACATCCTCCTGCAGCACTTCCGTCTGGTACGTCAGCACGTCCGTCCGCGACGCCGCGAATCGCTGGTCCGAAACCATGTATTCCTGCGGCACTGTCTGCGCCACATAATTTACGAACGGCACCGGTTTTGCCGGGTCGCTCACATACTCGTCATACGCCGTCGCCTCTTGTTTCGGCGGCTCAAACGAAAGTACTCCGTTCGCGTGAAAGTAAAATATCTTCGCCGCCACATTTTTCGGCGGCCAGGAAGCATACTGTCGCCACACGTTTGTCCCCGTCTCAAACACATAAGCTTTCGGCAACTTCGCGTTCCCGTCCCCCCTCAAGTACGCCTCGAAAAACGGAAACAGAATATTCTTCCGATAGTAATCCCCCGTGTTCGCTCCAAAGCTCACGCGCCCCAGGTGATTTCCGTCGTACCGATACCACCCGCCGTGCACCCACGGCCCCACCACCAGTGCATTGAAAATTCCCGGGTCATCCCGCTCGATCGCGTGAAACAGCGTGAACGGCCCCTGCAAATCCTCCGCGTCAAACCACCCGCCCACCGTCAACACGGCGCAATGGACATTCTTCGTATGCGCCGCCAGATTCCGCGCCTTCCAGTAATCATCGTAGGTATCGTGGTGAACTTGGTCCATCCACAGAGCCTGTTGCGCGCCCAGCATCTTTCCCAGATTTTCCAGCGTCCCCGCCTTCAGGAAAAACTCGTACCCATCCGGCGTCCCGTACTCGAACGGCACGCGCACCTTCGGCGGCAGTTCCGGATTCCCTTGTGGCCGGAAAAAACTGTAAAACCCGAAATTCGCCGCCATCATGAACGCCCCGCCGTGATACGCGTCATCCCCCTTGAACAGGTCGGTCATCGGCGCTTGAGGCGACGCGGCCTTCAACGCCGGATGGGTGTCAATCATGCTCGCCGACGTGAAAAATCCCGGATACGAAATTCCCCAGATCCCCGCCTTCCCGTTGTTGTTCGGCACATTCTTCAGCAGCCACTCGATCGTGTCGTATAAATCGCTGCTGTCATCCACATCCTGTTTCGATTTCTTGTTGTCAATGTGAGGCCGCATCTCCACGAACGTGCCCTCGGACATGAACCGCCCGCGCACATCCTGGTTCACAAAAATATATCCGGCCTTGTCAAAGTCCGGCGAAGGCCCCAGTTGCGTCCGGTATTGGTCCACGCCATACGGCGCCACGCTGTACGGCGTGCGGTTGATCAGAAACGGGTACGTCTTCGAATCGTCCTTCGGCACATACACCGACGTAAACAATCGCACTCCGTCCCGCATTGCAATCCGGTATTCATATTTCGTGTAGTGCTCTTTGACGTCAAACTCCGGCCCATCCGCCTTCGCCTGCCCCAGCAAGCTCCCCGCCCCCAAAAGCAAACTTACCACCACCAGTCCCACCAGCCGCCTCAGCATCCTCATCCTCCCCAAAATCGCCATCCAAATCTGTTTCACTAATTCGCGCCAATCTTAAGGTCCGTCCCAATCCAAGTCAAACAACGCCCGCCACGGAGGAGGGGTCCGCTCTTCCTTTTGAGTGCGGAAGCGAAGCTTCCGCTTTTACGCACTAAGCCAAGCCACCCAAGTAACTCGCCCACCCCATCGTCAATCGTTCACCCATCTGGCTCCCCCTCCAACCCTTCCACTTCCCCAATCAAATCGGAATTGGTGCTACGCTCAATCGTTGATTTCCAGGCCGCCCTCATTCGTTGACAAAAATCCGAAAGGCTTCCGCGTGAATCGCCTTAAGTTCCAATCACTCGCCATCGCTCTGGTCGCCGGAGCGTTTTTTCTCACCGCGCTTTCTTTCAGCCACACCCAATCCACAATTTCGCAGCCCCTCATCGATCCTCCTCCCTACTGGGCTTTCGCCGTCAATCCTCCGGCGCCTCCGTCCGAGGCCCCCGCAAGTCCCAACGAAACCGCACTATTCCACGTTCCCGGCAGCAAACTCTCCCTCACCGATGCGCAAGTCCACGACTTCTTCAACGTGCCCGACTGGCATCCCTCTGCTCACCCCAAAATGGCGGACATCGTCGCCCACGGCCGCCGGCCCGAAGTCTACGCCTGCGCCTACTGCCATCTCCCCAATGGCCAGGGCCGCCCGGAAAATTCCAGCCTCGCCGGACTTCCAGCCGCCTACATCATCCAGCAACTCGCCGATTTCAAAAGCGGCGCCCGCAAAAGTTCAGACCCCGACTTGTTACCCGTCAGCAAAATGATCGCCAACGAAACCAAAGCCACCGATGCCGAAATCCAAATCTCCGCCGAATACTTCGCTGCATTGAAACCCAAACCCTGGATCCGTGTAGTCGAAGCCAAATTCGTCCCCAAAACTCATGTCGCCGGATGGATGCTGGTCGTCTCCACACCCCACGAAGTGGAACCCATCGGCGATCGCATCATCGAGACCCCCGAAAATCTCGAGCGCACCGAGCTCCGCGACGACTCTTCCGGCTTCATCGCCTACGTTCCTCCCGGCAGCCTCAAGCGCGGCAAAACTCTCGTCACCACGGGCGCCAACGGCAAAACCCTTCCCTGCGCCACCTGCCACGGCCCCAATCTCCGGGGCCTGAAAAACGTTCCCTCCATCGCCGGGCGTTCCCCCAGCTACATCGTCCGCCAACTCTACGACATGAAAAGCGGCACTCGCGCCGGCCTCAACTTCCCCCAAATGAAACCAGTAGTCGCCAACCTCTCCATTTTCGACATCATCGACATCGCCGCCTACACTTCGTCACTCGAACCATGAACTTTTTGTTTCATTTTCCCTTCACCCTTTTGACTGCCACCCCATCCAATGGTAAGTATGGAAATGAATTTCCACGCGCTGGGACACATCAGGCGCAAGCTCTTCTCGCGCTTTCCGTGCGCCCTTGCTTGAAACTTGTTGGAAACATCCCTATCTCTTAGGAGGATTGATGAAAAAGATCTGGTTCTGTATTCCGTTGCTTTCCCTGCTGGCGCTCCCCGCAGTCGCCCAGGAAAAACAAGAAAAAGAAGATAAAGAAGAAAGCCGCGTCGAAAACGCGGGCAAAGTCTTCAAGGAAATTCTCGATGCGCCCGACAGCATTCCCCAGGACATTCTCGACAAAGCCGACTGCGTCGTGATTCTGCCTTCCGTCCTGAAATTCGCCATCGGCTTCGGCGGCAGCTATGGCCGCGGTGTGATGACTTGCCGCGGCGGCAGCAACTTCAATGGTCCCTGGGGCCCTCCCACGATGATGGCCCTCGAAGGCGGCAGCGCTGGTTTGCAACTCGGCGGCAACGCCACCGATTTCGTTCTTCTCCTCATGAGCCCCCGCTCAGCCAGCAGCATGCTCAGCAGCAAGGTCAAGCTCGGCGGTGACGTCAGCGCCGCCGCCGGCCCGGTTGGCCGCGCAGCCTCCGCCGAAACCGATGTCGCCTTGCGCTCCGAAATTCTTTCCTACTCGCGCTCGCGCGGCCTCTTCGCCGGCATCTCTCTCGAAGGCTCCACTCTCCGCGCCGATAACGGCGGCAACAATAAACTCTACGGCAAGGAGGTCAGTGCCAGCGACATCGTCTTCAAACATGAGGTCCCAGTTCCACCCAGCGCAAAAACCTTGCTGGACACTCTGCAAAAAGCCTCCCCCAAAAACAAAAGCGCCAAGTAATCTTCCTTCCTCACCCAAAACAAGAATGGCCGGTCCCATGACCGGCCATCTTCTTTCTCCGATGTGGCACAGCCACTCCTGCCTGCCCTGAGCGAAGTCGAAGGGGCTGTGCTCTTGGGTTCTCTTTAGGAGGCCGGGGCTTCAGCCCCGGCGTAAAAATCCCTGACACAAACGGGCTTTAGCCCCTGAAGCAAGAATTCGCTCTGACGGAATAGTTCCTAGCAACACCCGCTAGAAGGCAACCCTTCCCCCGCCACCTGTGGCCCAAACGCCTCCTTCGGTATCGGCTCCCCGTGCAAAGTCAACCAGCACCGCCGCGCCACATTCAGCAGCACCAGCACCACGCCCGTCACGAAAATCGCCATCAATGTCGAATCCAGGTATCCCTGAAACACGAATCCAGGCTTCTTCGTCAGCGGCCAGAAAATATTCTTGATCGAAAGCACTCCCGCCGTCAGCGTAGTCGTCCCCACAAACAACATCGGCGCCACTGTAATCCACGCATATTTCGCCTTCCCCATGTTGATCAGGAACGCCGTGCCCACCGCCAGCGCAATCGTCGCCAGCAACTGGTTCCCCGTCCCAAACAGCGGCCACAGCGTCGAAATGTTTCCCGTATAAATCAAATATCCCCAGGCCAGCACCACAAAAAACGTAGTGATCATATTCCCCGGTTGCCAGGCATGATTCGCAAACGGCTTGTGCACTTTTCCCATAAGCTCCTGCAGAACATACCGCGCCACGCGCGTCCCGGTATCAATCGTCGTCAAAATAAACAACGCCTCAAACATAATCGCGTAGTGATACCAGTAGCCCATCAGCCGCGTCATCCCCGGAATCCCCCGGAAAATCTGCGCCATCCCCACCGCCAGCGAAACCGCTCCGCCTGTCCGCCCCGCAAGCTTTTCTCCCACCTCACTGGAGAACAAATCCAGGTTCACCGTGTGCAATCCCAACTTAGCAAACGCCTCCGCCGGCACATTAATTCCGAAATAATCCCCCGGAAACAGAGAGCAAGCCGCGATCAGAGAAAGCACCGCCACCAGGCTCTCCGCCACCATCGCTCCATACCCGATGAACCGCGCGTCGCACTCCTTGTTCAGCATCTTCGGCGTCGTCCCCGAACTCACCAGCGAATGAAATCCGGAAATCGCGCCGCACGCGATCGTCACGAACAAAAACGGAAACAGCGTGCCCTTGATAATCGGCCCGCCGCCGTGCACATACTGCGTCAACGCCGGAAACTTGATGTCCGGGTGCACGATAAACACGCCAACCACCAGCAGCGCAATCGTCCCCAGCTTCACATACGTCGACAAATAATCCCGCGGCTCCAGCAACAGCCACACCGGCAGCACCGACGCCACAAATCCGTAAATCGCCATCAAGTAAATAATCTGGTGCGGCGTAAATGTCAGCGACGACGCCCACTGCGTCCCTGCAAACCAGTGTCCACCCCAAACGCTCGCCAGCAGCAGCACCACGCCAATCGTGCTCGGCACGCCCACCTTGATTTGTCCCGGCGTGCTCTTGAACATGTACAGCCCCATGAAAATCGCAATCGGAATCGTCATCCCGATCGTGAACACGCCCCACGGACTGTTCGACAGCGCATTCACCACCACCACTCCCAACCCCGCCAGCGTCACCAGCAAAATCAGCAGCACCGCAAACATCGCCACCAATCCCGTAAACTCGCTCACCTCCGTCCGCGCCACGTCCGCCAGCGATCTCCCCTTGTGTCGCACCGAAGCCACCAGCACGATAAAATCCTGCACGCAACCCGCCAGCACCGCTCCGATCAATATCCATAGAAATCCCGGCGCAAATCCAAACTGCGCCGCCAGCGTCGGCCCCACCAGCGGTCCTGCTCCCGCAATCGCCGCGAAATGATGCCCGAACAAAACCCACTTCGGCGACGGCACGTAGTTATGTCCATCTTCGTACGTATGCGCCGGCGTCTCGCGCCGGTCGTCCAGCGCCAGCGCCTTCGCCGCAATAAACGCGCTGTAATACCGATATCCAATCGCATACACACAAAGCGCCGCCAGCAGGACTGGGAAAGTATTCATTGGATTCGCCTCTTTTTTTGCACTCGTCTTTCGATCAACTCCTTGCGGAGTCCCCTCAGACCGAAATCTGTAGCCGTTCTATCACAACTCCCGCCGCCCAGCGTCAAAATAATCTTTACCAACAGTCGTTTTCTTTCCTCCGCGCGACTCGGCGTCCTTTGCGTCTCTGCGTTATCTTTATCCCTTCGCCTTTTCTCCACTCCTCACCAAGTTCCAAAACCTGTCATCCCGACCGGAGGCCGGCGCTTTTTGCTGGCCGCAGTGGAGGGTTCTGCTTTTTCTTCCTCTTCTCTTCTCAGCGAACTCCGCGCTCTCAGCTTGCCCTGAGGGCATTTGCGAAGGGCGTTCTCTGCGTTAATCTTTTTCGAATCCCGCGGCGGCTGATCCCGCATAATCTCGCGTTCTCTTTGCAGTTAATTCCCCTTGTCGGTAATCCGTTTTCTTCCCGCCTCAACGGCTCGCGACTACCAGTACTCGCCTCCGACGGCCCGGAAACATCCCTTTTCCTTGCTATTTTCCAAACGAATTCTTGACATCTACCGCTGACCAGTATTAAGTACGGGGCGTTTGAGGCCCGTTCGTGGTTGATTACCTGACCTACACACCAATTGTGGGTCACAGGGGGGTATTCGTAATGTTCGGGAAAACACGTGGGGCAGTGGTGTATCTAGTTGTACTTCTCGCAGTATCCCTGGCCTGGTCCGGACTTGTGGCCGCGCAGCAGCAAGCAGCAAATTCCCAGGCTGCCACCCCGCTCGTCCGCCTTCTCCAGGCGAAGGGCATTCTCACGCCAGAAGAAGCCGCGCAAATTAGCCAGGCATCGTCTGCCAGCGATGCCGATCAGCGGCTTGCAAAACTCCTTATGTCCAAGGGAGTCATTTCGCAAGCAGATTACAACCAGATGATGGGTGCTTCGGGCATCATGAACGCCTCGGCCAGCAACTCGGCTCCCGCGGCCATGATTCCTGCCGTCTATCGCGTTCCAGTTGCCGGAGCTTCCGCCCCTGCCGCTGGTTCAACCTCCAGCGCGGTTCCTGCTGATCTTCAAGAGAAGCAGCAGACTCCGCCTGGACAAACGCCGCCGCAGCAGGCGCCTTCCGTCTCGCCAACCACCCTATCTGCCGCCAACCCCGTCCGTGTTTTTCCGGTGGGCGGTATTCCCAAAGGTGACTTGAAAGCCGCCATCAAACTCGGCCCCATCGGACTCACTCCCTACGGCTTCCTCAAGGCCACCTTTGTTCACGACAGTTCGTCGCCCGGCGGCGATGATTTTCCGCTTCCCGGCTTCCTGGGCGATACCGGTCCAAACTCGGCGCCAGAGTTCCACATCAAGGCCCGCTCAACGCGGTTCGGCACCAACTTCGAGTGGCTCGACCCGAGTTCGAGTGTGACTGTCACCGGAAAGTTTGAAATGGACTTTGAAGGAAACTTCAACCGTTCCGACAACCGCAACCTCTCTTCGATTCGTTCCTACAACCCGTCCATCCGCTTGGCCTACGGGCGCATTGATTGGCGCGTGAACGAAACGAACACGCTCTCCGCAGTGATGGGACAGGACTGGACGCCGTTCGCTTCTTCAACCCTGCCCAACATGCTGGAAACCACCGGCCTCGGAATCGCTTTCGGCAATCCCTATGAGCGCGCTCCGCAATTCCGCTCGGGCTACACACATGACTTCGGCAGGTTCCAGATCATGCCGGAAATCGCCGTCGTTCTGCCCGCCATCGGCCTCACTCCGTCCGCCGCGAACATTTCCAACCAGTTGGGTTACGGCGAACGCCAGGGCCCGGACAGCAACACGCCTCAGGTCGAAGGCCGCATCGTCGGGCAATTTAAACTCGATAACTCTCCCGGCGTTGCTCCCGCGCAGCTCATCTTCAGCTTTGAAGAGGGCCACCGCACCGCCATCGTCCTCGGCGCCGCGAACAGCGCCCTGACCAACATTGTTCCCTTGGCCCCCATTACGGCCACCAACACCAATCCTTTGCTTTACCGACAGGCATTCCCAACTGGCGCGCGCGTCGGCAGCGACACCAACGGTTGGGATTTTGAATGGCAGTTGCCAACCCGCTTCGCAACGCTCATCGGCAAATACTATAGCGGCAGCGACCTGCGCTATTATTTCGCCGGCCAGCTCTTCTCCAACTACAACGCCACTGGGGGCTTCACCAATCTCGCCTCCACAACCTCGATCGACGGCGCCTCAACTGTCTTCTTCGGCACCAACGCTGCCGGCGTTCCCTTCGTCGTTCCTCAGCTTCCGGTCCGCGCCAAGGGCGGCTTCACGCAACTCGGCCTTCCCCTTTCGCGCTGGTTCGGTCACGACCCCGAAGGCCGCCACGCCGGCTGGTCGCTCTACGTGATGTACGGCACGGACCAGGCCAACACCAGGGACCTGTTGCACACATCAGCCACGGCCAGCTCTCGCGCGCGCAGCGACATGAGCGTCGGCACGCTTAACTACAAACTCAACAAGTGGGTCTCTTTCGCATTCGAAGAGTCTCTCTATCGCACCCGCGCCAACACGTCCACCTTCAATCCGGTCACCGGTCTGCAGGGCTTTCCTCTCTTCGAGGGGATTCCTCAGCACGAATGGCGAGACCTCCGCAGCGAAGGCGGCGTAATCTTCAGCTTCTAAACCCTAACTGTAGCGTCCACCTTAAGGTGGACGCTACCTCTCTCTGCACCCGCACCAACTGAAACTTGTCATCCTGCCTGCCCGCCGGAGGAGGGAGGAGCGCGAAGTTCGCGCCCCGAAGGACCTCAACGCAATCACTCTGCAAAACTTCACAATCGAACTCCTCCCTACCTCAACCTCGCGAACAGCTCTTCCTTCCACCGCGAATTATCAATCGTCCAAACAATCTTCGCCTTCCGCCCCAGCTCAATCTGCGCCGCCCACACCTTCCGATTCCTCTCATCCCCCGCCACATTCAACCGGTCCACCACCGTCATCCCCCGCGTCAATTCGCTCTCCGTCTCCACATCCCAAAAATGTTCCGACGCCGACGTCACGATCGACTCGTCCAGCGCCACCGCCATCGCCACCGGATCCGGCAGCGATATCCCGTGCTCGCCTGTCTGCACGTGAAACGCTTCCTGCGCCCGGCTATTGCACTCAATCGCAAACTTCGCTACCGCCGTCCCAAATCCCCTCACCTTCTCAATCTCTTTCAAATTCAGCACCGCTTCCCCGCGGCACAAATGCCAGCCCACCATCTCCACCGGCATTCCACTCCTCGCCACAATCTGCGCCGCCTCCGGATCGCACCAGATGTTGTACTCCGCCGCTGGCGTCACGTTCCCCTCGCAGCACGGCGCCCCTCCCATCACCACGCACCGGCTAACCTTCTTCACAATCTCCGGCCGCTTCTGCAGAGCCAGCGCCACATTCGTCAGCGGCCCCAAAGTCACCATCACTATTCCCGGATGCCGTTCGATCAACTCGACGATCGCCTCCGCCGCGCCCATCTTTTCCGGCGCCCGCCGCGGCGCGGGATACCCGTGATCCCCCAATCCATCGCGCCCGTGAAACCAGTCCGCACTGTGGTGAGCCCGCTTCAGCGGCTTCTCCGCCCCCGTAAACACCGCCACACTCGACCCGCAAAGCTCCGCCGTATACAACGCGTTGCGGCTAGCCTGCCGCACCTCCACATTGCCCGCCACCGTAGTAATCCCCACCACCTCAACCTCGGGATGCCGCAGCGCCATAATCAACGCCACCGCATCATCCGAAGCCGTATCCGTATCAATCAAAAATTGTCGTTTCATGCGCCGTAGCATACCAAACTCCCCAGTAGCGGCCACCTTCAGGTGGCGCCGCTCTTCCTTTGGAGTGCGGTAGCTCTGCTACCGCTTTTACAGATTCAGCCCATGCGACCACCTCTTCCTTCCCCACGCACTCAATTAAAGCAATCACAGTTAACGCACTTTCCCCCGGGAACTTTTCCCTCTTTCGCGGGGAATAATCTCCAGCACCTGTCTAACAATCTGGGGAAAGGCCAGGCTTCACAACTTGCGGAAACTTCCTTCAACTGCGCTCCTTCTTCTCCTCGCCACCATTCCCCTCCTCAGCCAGCAAACCCCTCCTATCACCCTCAGCGTCTCCGCCGTCAATCTCGTCGCCTCCGTCCGAGACAAACACGGCAACCTCGTCCGCAATCTCTCCAAAGACGACTTCACCCTCGACCAGGACGGCAAGCCTCAATCCATCACCTATTTCGCCAAGGAATCCGATCTCCCGCTCACCCTCGGCCTCCTCGTGGACACCAGCCTCAGCCAGCGCCGCGTCCTTGATCAGGAACGCTCCGCCAGCCGCTCTTTCCTCGATCACGTCCTCCGCGAAGACAAAGACAAAGCCTTCCTCATCCATTTCGATCACGAAGTCGAACTCCTCCAGGACCTCACCGCTTCGCGCGAAAAACTCCTCGCGGCCATCGATCAACTCCACACCCCGCAATTCTCCCAGTCCAGCTCCGGCGGTGGTTCCGCCAGCGGCGGTGGTGATGGAAGCGGCCGCGGCTCGCACGGCCACGGTCACGGAGGCGGCACGCTCCTCTACGATTCCATTTACCTCGCTTCCGACGAACTAATGAAAAAGCAACAGGGCCGCAAGGCTCTCATCATCCTTACCGACGGCGTCGACCGTGGCAGCAAGGAATCTCTCGCCGAAGCCATCGAATCCGCGCAGCGCGCCAATACCCTGATTTATTGCATTCTCTTCGCCGACAAGGAAGAAGGCCACGGCAGCGGCGGCGGCTTCGGCGGACCTCGCATGGGCGGTGGTGGAATGGGTGGCGGCGGAATGGGCGGCAGAGGAGGCGGCTATCCCCGCCGCACGGAAGAATCACGCCCCGACGGCAAAAAGATTCTCGAACAAATCGCCAAAACTTCCGGCGGCCGTTTCTTTGAAGTCTCCAAGAAAGAGACTCTCGACAAAATCTACGCTGACCTCGACGAAGAACTCCGCAATCAGTACGTCCTCGGCTACTCCCCCGACAAGCCCGACGCCACCGTCGGCTATCACAAGCTCCATCTCGCCGTGAAACAAAAAGACACCCAGGTCCAAACCCGCGACGGCTTCTACCTCGAGCACTAAACTCGCCCACAAAAAAATGTAGGGGCGGCCCGCCTAAGGCGGGCCGCCCTCTCCGCATTTCTCTGTGAACTCTGTGCTCTTCCTCTGAGCCCTCTGTGTTAATCCTTCTCTTCCTATTTCACCTGCTGCGCCTCTTTCTGCTTCTTCCTCTGTTCATCCATCCGCTGTATATACTGCTCGAATTTCGGCAACTGCTCCGGCGTCAGGAACGTCCGCATCTCCCCGCGCGTATTCATCCGCACCACATCCACTTCCGCTTCACTTTTGTCGCGAATCGTCCGGATCTCCGACTGCGCGTTCTTGATGATCCCTTCCGCTTTCTGAGCCTGCTCCGCCGTCAGCCCGATGGCATCCGTCATGTCCGCCACCTTCTTAGCCCTGTGTTCAGCCTCGGACGGCGCCACGGTCTTCGTCGCCGCATAACTCCGCCGCGCCAGGCTGTACCCAAACACGCCGCCCGTCGCTGTTCCCAATATGAATACCAGCGCTAGCCAAATCGCCGCCTTCTTGCGGATCTCCGGGTTCATGGCCTAACCTCGCTTGTAGCTCCAAGCCCATCGTCATACCACGTCGGCGCAACCGACGAATCAAACACCATGTCGCCGCCTCGCCGCTCCGCGTTCAACCGATCCGTCTTTCGCAGCTCCAGCGCCCAGCCTCCGCCCAGCACCAGCAGCAGCGCGCTCAGCGCCACCAGCCGCGGCGCCAGCCGGCGCACGCTGATCCACACGCCGTCCCGCGCTTCCTCCACTTCCCTCTCCCGCGCCGTAATCGCCGCCATCACTCGCGTCGCAAACCACGGCCCCGCTTTCGGCACCGTCATTCCAGCCAGCGCATTCCGCGTCTCTGCAAACTCCTCCAGCGCCGTCCGGCAAGCCTCGCAACTGCCCGCGTGTTTTTCCTCGGCTTCCGGCAGTTCGGCCCGCCATTCCTCGGCGCTCTTCCGCGTATTCCCGCTCAGTGGCAATTCCTCCAGCGCATCCAGAAAACGCCGGCAACTCACTTCATCCCGATTTAAAAGGTTCCCCATTCTTCTCTTACCTCTTTTTCTTCTCGATTCCTGTTCTCCTGGACCCGGTAACTCCGTCTATGCCCTTGCTCCCCGCCTTCGCCTCGTCCGCTCCGTAATCCGCTGTCGAGCACGGAACAGCCTCACCTTCACCGTGTTCGCATTAATCTCCATCAGCTCCGCAATCTCTTCCACCGAAAATCCCTGTACTTCCTTAAGCACCAGCATCGTCCGGTCGCGTTCATCCAGGCAGCTCATCAACTCCTCCACCTGCTGCCGCACCGCCAACCGCTCTCCCGCATCCGGGCGCCCATCCGACTGCTCCGACGACGCCTGATAAACCTGCGACTGCTCCTCATTCAACTCCGCCTCAAACACCAGCGGCCTCACCTTTTTCTTCCTCAGCAAATCCCAGCATTCATTCACCGTTATCTTATATAGCCAGGTGCTGAACGCCGCCCTTTGGTCGAACCGCTTTATCGAAAAGTAAGCCTTCAGGAACACCTGCTGGGCTATGTCTTCCACGTCCTCACGGTTCCTCAGGATGCCCCCCGCCACCGCAAATACCCGGTTTTGGTGCCTCCTGACCAGCTCCTCAAAGGCTTCCTTATCTTCCTTTTGCGCGCGCCGGACCAGCTCCCGGTCCTCCTCTACACGCGCCGAGACCCCTTCCCCCGCCGTCCTGGGCTTGCCCAGTCCTGTAATCGCCAGAGCCACTGGTTTTGGGACGCGTGCCATAGGTCTTTGGTTACGCTAATTTGCTTCCCTTGTCCACCCGATGTCCACTTGGGGCTAACCGCCTAGTTCCGCCAGTTCCACAGCTTACCGCTAGTTTCGACTTGCTACCCTTGACTATCTATGGAATACTCAACCCATGATTATTGGCGATCGTCTTCGCGCTCTGCGCGAGGAAAAGAAACTCTCCCAGGGTGATATCGAGAAGCGCACTGGTCTCCTCCGGTGTTACATTTCCCGCGTTGAGAATGGCCACACCGTCCCGGCCATCGAGACGTTGGAAAAGCTGGCGCGTGCTCTCGAGTGCCCACTTTATCAACTCTTCTACGACGGCGAAGAGCCACCTCAACTTCCGAACCTCCCCAAGCGTAAATCGTCCGACGATATCGCATGGGGCAGCGCAGGGAAAGAGGCGCGCTACCTCAACAAGCTACGTCGCTTGCTGAGCAAAGCCGACGAGGAAGATCGCAAGCTGCTGCTGTATATGGCCCAAAAAATGGCCAATCGGTAGTAGTTCGGCGATCCGGCCCGCGTTTGCGTAGATACAACCTTAACTGAAAAGAGCCGCTCCTCATCCGCGCCCGAGCGGCTTTTTCGTTCTTACCCACCTACGCCTAGCCCCGAAATTTATCATCCTGCCTGCCCGCCGCAGGAGGGAGCGCATCCGATAAGGATGCGCGAAGGACCTCAACTTAAACCCAATCTCCAAATTCAACCACGAAGAGCTTTTTCCTTTTGCCGATTACTTCTCTCCCGCTACTCCCACTCAATCGTACTCGGCGGCTTGCTGCTCACGTCATACACCACCCGCGTCACTCCCGGCACCTCATTTACAATCCGCGTGGACATCCGCTCCAGCACTTCCCCCGGCAGCCGTACCCAGTCCGCCGTCATCGCGTCATCCGACTGCACCACCCGCACAGCCACCGTCAATCCGTAAGTCCTTCCATCTCCCATGACGCCCACGCTTCTCACCGGTAGCAGCACCGCAAACGCCTGCCAAACTTTCTCGTACAATCCCGCCCGCCGAATCTCCTCTACCACAATCGCATCTGCTTCTCGCAGCGTCTCCAGATCCTTCTTCGTAATCGCGCCAAGCAACCGCACCGCCAGCCCCGGCCCCGGAAACGGATGCTTCACCAGAATCTCTTCCGGCAAACCTAAGTCTTTTCCAATCCGCCGCACCTCATCCTTAAATAAATCCCGCAGCGGCTCCACCAGCGCGAACGGCATGTTCTCCGGCAGTCCGCCTACATTGTGATGTGTCTTGATCGTCGCCGAAGGCCCCTTCACCGACACGGATTCAATCACGTCGGGATAAAGCGTCCCCTGCACCAGAAACTTGATGTTCCCGGCCGCCCTATTCTGTAGCTTCTCCGCCTCCGCCGCAAAAGTCGTAATGAACTCACGCCCGATAATCTTCCGCTTCTGCTCCGGATCGCTAACGCCTTCGAGCTTCGACAGAAAATACTCCGAGGCGTCCACGCCAATCACCCGCAGCCCCAGCCGTTCGCGGTACATCTCCAGCGTGTGCTCAAACTCGTTCTTCCGCAGCAGCCCGGTGTTTACGAAAATATTCGTCAGCCGCTCGCCCATCGCGCGATGCACCAGCACCGCCGCCACCGTCGAATCCACTCCGCCGCTCAACCCGCAAATCGCGTGGTGCGTACCCACCTTCTGCCGGATCGCTTCCACCGTCTCTTCAATGAACGCTTTCCCGCTCCACTTCGGCTCCGCCTTGCACACCCGGAAAAGAAAATTCCGCAGAATCTCCGTCCCGCGGTCCGTGTGATTCACTTCCGGGTGAAACTGCACCGCATACATCTTCCGCTTCTGATCTTCCGCCGACGCAATCGCGTTCGCCGTCTTGCCCGTCAGGTGAAATCCCGGCGGCAGCTCCAGCACGTTGTCCCCGTGGCTCGCCCAGATCTTCAGCTTTTCCGGCAACCCGCCCAGGATGTGGCTCTCCGCCTTTTCCAGGTTGAAATGCGCCGGCCCGTATTCGCGCCGCTGCACCGGCTCCACTTTCCCGCCCAAATTCTTCGCCATCCACTGCATGCCGTAACAAATTCCCAGCACCGGAATTCCCTGCGCCAGCACCGCCGGATCGCACACCGGCGCATCCTTGTCATACACGGAGCTAGGCCCGCCCGACAAAATAATGCCTGCTGGCTCGAGCTTCCGAATCTCTTCCACCGAACTCGTGCAGGGCAAAACCGCGCTGAAGACCTGCTGCTCGCGCACCCGCCGCGCAATCAGCTGCGTATACTGCCCCCCAAAGTCCAGCACCACAATCCCGCCCCGCTCCGTCTTCAATATCTCCTGTGGATTGCTCTGCGCCATCTTCGCCGTTCCTTCCATCAGCTCACCTCATGTCTCCGCCGATTTTAGTCCGAAAACACGTAGGGGCACGATAAATCGTGCCCCTCTTGGGTCTCTCTTCTCTGCGAACTCTGCGCCTCTGCGTTCAGTTCTTCCTCACCCCACCACCACATTCAACATCTTATCCGCCACAAAAATCACCTTCCGCACCGTCTTCCCCGCCAGATGCCCCGCCACCCCCGCATCCGCCGCCGCCAACTTCATCACCTCATCCTGCAAGCTTCCCGCCGGAACGGTCACGCGTCCCCGCACCTTCCCATTCACCTGCACCGGAATCTCCACCTCATCCTCTTTCGCCAACTCCTCATTAATCGCCGGCCAGCCCACCGTCCACAATCCATCTTTATGCCCCAGCATCTCCCACAACTCTTCCGCCAAATGCGGCGTCATCGGAGCCAGCATCAAAGTCACCAGCTCCATCACTTCCTTCTGCACCGCTGGACGCACGCCGTCTTCCAGGGGCTCCGCTGCATAAATCGCATTCACCAACTCCATAATCTGAGCAATCGCTGAATTAAAATGCCACCGCCCCTCAAAATCCTGCGTCACTCTCTGCAGCGCCTGATGCGCCTTCCGCAGCAACACTTTTTCCTTCTCGGTAGCGCCGGCATCCTGCCGGCCAGCACTCCTCTCTTCTCTGTGTACTCTGTGCTCTACCTCTGCGCCCTCTGTGTTAAATCTGCCCCCCAGATCCTTTGCATGCTTGTCCACCATCCGATAAACTCTATTCAAAAATCTCCACGCCCCATCAATACTCTCCTCGCTCCACTCCAAATCCTTCTCCGGCGGCGCCGCAAACAACGTATACAACCGCCCCGTATCCGCCCCGTACTTCTCCGCCATCTCTTCCGCGCCCACCACGTTCCCGCGCGACTTCGACATCGCCACGCCGCCCTTTTGCACCATCCCCTGCGTAAACAGCCGCGCGATCGGCTCGCTATGCTTCACCAATCCCAAGTCCCGCATCACCTTGCACCAGAACCGCGAATACAGCAGGTGCAAAATCGCATGCGTGATCCCGCCAATATACTGGTCAATCGGAAACCAGTACGCCGCCTTCGCCGGATCAAACGGAGCCTTATCATTGTGGGGATCGCAATACCGGTAGAAATACCACGACGAATCCACAAACGTGTCCATCGTGTCCGATTCGCGCCGCGCAGGCCCGCCGCACTTCGGGCACCTCACATTCACAAACTCCGGATCCGTCGCCAGCGGCGATTCCCCTTCGCCCGTCAATTGCGGATTCACCGGCAGCAGCACCGGCAAATCCTTGTCGGGCACCGGCACCATGCCATCCTTCTCGCAATAAATCACCGGGATCGGCGTACCCCAATATCTCTGCCGCGAAATTCCCCAATCCCGCAGCCGGAAAATCGTCTCCTTCTTCCCAAACCCCTTGGCCTCCGCATCCGAGGCCATCCGCTCAATCGCCTCTTCCGACTTCAGCCCCGAATACCTCCCCGAATTCACACTCACCCCATACTCCGTAAACGGCACCTCTTTCTTCTCTTCCGAACTCTGCGCTCTCTGCGTCTCTGCGTTAAGATTTCTCTTATCTTCTCTTTGAACAACGACGGGAATCGGCAACCCAAACTTAGTCGCAAACTCAAAATCCCTCTCATCATGCGCCGGCACCGCCATAATCGCCCCGGTCCCATACTCCAGCAGCACAAAATTCCCCACCCAAATGGGCACCTTCTCCGCATTAAACGGATTCACCGCATACCGCCCCGTAAAAAATCCATCCTTCTCCGCGGTAGCAATATCCTCCGTCTTCACCGACGAAGCCTTCATCTCCGCCAGCTTCTTCTCGCTCTTCTCCTGACCCGGAGTCCCAGCAATCAATCTCGCGACCAAAGGATGCGTCGGTGCCAGCACCAGCGCGCTAGCCCCATAAATCGTGTCGATGCGCGTAGTAAAAATCTCAATCTTGGTAGCGCCGGCATCCTGCCGGCCAGCGTTCTTCTCTTCCCTCTTCAGCTGTGGGCTGTCGACTGTAGACTGTAGGCTGTCCACCTCAAACCAAACCTTCGCCCCAACACTCTTCCCAATCCAATTCCGCTGCATCGCAATCACGCGATCCGGCCAGCTGCCCTCCAACTGCTTCAAATCCTCCAGCAACTGCTCCGCATACGCCGTCGTTTTCAAAAACCACTGCTCGATCTCCCGCGCTTCCACGCGAGTATCCTCATGCCGCCAGCAAAACCCGCCGTTCACCACCTGCTCGTTCGCCAGCACCGTGCAGCACTTCGGACACCAGTTCACGCGGCTCTTTTTCTTGTAAGCGATCCCGCGCTCCAGCATCCGCAGGAAAAACCACTGGTTCCACCGGTAATATTCCGGCTCGCAAGTGGAGATTTCTCTTCGCCAGTCGTACGAAAACCCAAAACGCCGCAGCGTCCTCTGAAATTCCGCAATGTTCTTGTTGGTCCAGGTCCGCGGATGCGTCCTGTTCTTGATCGCCGCGTTTTCTGCCGGCAGGCCGAACGCGTCCCACCCCATCGGGTGCAGCACGTTGAACCCGCGCATTCGCTTCACTCGAGCGACCACATCCCCAATCGTGTAGTTGCGCATGTGCCCCATGTGCATCGTCCCCGAAGGGTACGGCAGCATTTCCAGCACATAGTATTTCGGTTTCCTGCGCTTCTCGTGTGGCACAGGCACTCCTGCCTGTGCTCTTGGGGTTTCCGACTCGGGCCCTTCTCCCAGTTCCGCTTCCGTCTCAAACACGCGGTGTTCTGCCCACCGCTTCTGCCACTTCGCCTCAATCTCCTGCGGCTTATAGTCCCCCACGCCCGATGATCCCTCTCGTTCTCTAGTTCTTCGCCTTTCCTTCCGTCCTAACTCTTCTCAGCGCCCTCTGCGTCCTCAGCGATCTCTGCGTTAAACTCTTTTCTTCGCTTCCTGCTATCTGTTATCTGATCGCTGTTATCCTCTTACCTCTTCTTCTTACTCTTCACCGCCGGCAAGTGCCGCGAACTCGCAAACTTCTTCCCCTTCTTCTCCAATTCCTTTTTCTGCTTCTTCATCGCCGAAGTCATCATCGAAAAACCCTTCTCCGCCGTCGGCCCCTCGACTCCAGCCAACTCCCACAACTTCGCCACATTCTTCCGGTCGTCCCCCGGATCATCAATCGGCGTCTCCAGCAAAAACGCGCGCCCCGCCAATCCCACCGGCGGTAAACTCCCCAATCGCGGCTGTCGCAAAATCCGCTCAAACGCCGCCGCGCCAATCTTTCCATGCCCGATATGCTCGTGCCGGTCCACGCGCCCGCCCAGCGGAATCTTCGAATCGTTCACATGAAACACCGGCACATTTTCCAATCCAATTACCCGGTCAATCGTCTCAATCGCCCGCTCAAGTCCGATTTCACTTTTGATGTCATACCCAGCCGCAAACAAATGCGCCGTATCCAGGCAGACCGCCGCCTTGATTTCCCGCAGCCCGCGCACAATCGCCGCCACTTCTTCCAGCCGCGAACCCACCGCCGCGCCCATTCCCGCGGTGTTCTCAATCAAAATCCGCATCTTGCCCAAAGGCACGCGTCGCGCCGCCTGCTTCACGCTCTCAATAATCGTCGCAATCGCCTGCTCCGCGCTCGATTCCCCGCGCGACCCCGGATGCACCACCACAAAGTCCGCGCCCAGTTCCCGTCCGCGCACCAACTCCTCATGAAACGCCTGGATCGACCGAGTCCGCAGCATCGGCTGCGACGCCGCCAGATTGATCAAGTAATTTGCGTGAATCACCAGCGGCCCCAGCCCCAACTCCTCCCGCCGCTCGCGAAACGCCTTCACGTCCGAAGCCGGAATCCGCACATTCGCCGTCTGCCACATTCGCGGGCTCGCCGAAAAAATCTGCAGCGCGTTCGCCCCCAGCTTCTTCGCCGATTCCAGCGCGTTCAGGTAGCTCCCCGAAATCGACGTGTGAATCCCGATCCGCAGGCTCCCGTCCATCCACGCCGGCGGCCCCGGCTCAACCACCGGTACCGGGATATACTCGTCATCCGCCTCAAACTTCGTATTCTCAATAATTGGAAATTCCGCCATCCCAGCCACAACTTTCTCCCTAAGTTTAAACCTCCATTCTACCACACCGCCTCATTCTGCATTTTGTGGCACAGGCACTCCTGCCTGTGCTCTTTCGTCTCCACAATCCCCCGGCTCTCTCCCCATCGTAATCACCGCCTTCCACTCTCCGCCGCTTCCGAATTCTTAAACATTGACAGTGAGCCCCCGCGTTCCTACACTGCGATTTATGGCCCTCGATTGGTCGCAATGCGAAGCGGTGGAAAGCGTCCCCGGCAAGCTCGGTGGCGCCTGGGTGTTTCGCGGAACGCGCATCCCCGTTTCGGTCGTCTTTGAAAATATGGACGATGGCTTAACCATCTCCGAAATCGTCGCTCTGTACGAGGGCCTCCTGCTCGAAAACGTTCACGCTGTCCTAGATTTCGCTTGTCGAAGCCTCGAAGCTCCCGCTCCCGTCCGCTAATGCGCGTTCTGCTCGATCAGTGCACACCCGCCCCAATTCGCGAGCATCTGACAAAACATCAAGTTAGCAGCGCCCATGAACAAGGCTGGAGCACACTCTTAAATGGCAATCTGATCAAGGCTGCAGAGGATGCCGGCTTTGAGGTATTGCTCACGGCGGATTCTCACATGATCAATCAGCAAAATCTGAGCCAGACTCAATTAGCGATCGTCGTACTCAGTACCAATCACTGGAAGTCCATACTCGCAGCCATATACTCAGTTGTAGCCGCAGTTGACACAGCAAAACCTGGTCTCTTGTTGGTCAATATTCCTTCCCCGCCAAAATGACCGCATCGTTGCTTCATTGCTTCTTTACTTCATTGCTTCTTTACTTCCTCCACGCCATCCCGTCCGGATCCTTCCCCGTCGTAAACGTCGTCGTCACTTCCAGCGTCTTCAAATCCACCAC
>Ga0137418_10000824_pt1 | contig 28336 bp, 27 predicted proteins | sample CZODoug3_1_2_16f_FD_122242 | JGI IMG/M metagenome (GOLD analysis project Ga0137418, IMG submission 122242) | Vadose zone soil fungal communities from Angelo Coast Range Reserve, California, USA - CZODoug3_1_2_16fungal (Hybrid Assembly) | ecosystem: Environmental > Terrestrial > Soil > Vadose...
CGAGAAACGCCCTTCAAGAGGCGTTGGGGCTATCGGCGACGACGTGTCAACGCAAATTTTCCTCAATGCTTTGAACCAAAATGACGTGCGCAACGGACTTAACTCCGTAGTGAAGTTTCAGATTCACATAATGGCTCCTTGTAAGTTATTGAAATGATTGGTGCCGAGGGCGGGAGTCGAACCCGCACGACCTTACGGTCAACGGATTTTAAGTCCGTAGCGTCTGCCATTCCGCCACCCCGGCACGCGCGCAAAAGGTAGCACGGCAATGCGCGAGCGTGCCAGCAATCGGACAAGCCGTGAATCGTAAATCGTAAATCGTAAATGGTAAGGACAAATCTCAAGTTACCTAACTTAAGTCAGCCTTGGTTTACTATTCACGATTTGCGATTTGCCATTCTCTAACCTTTGGTTCTGATCTTCGTTTATCCGCGTGAATCTGCGGCATTTCTTATCGTCGTTCCCCACCAGCGTGAATCTGTGGCTACTTCTTGTTAGAATCGCTGCACTGGAACGGTAGCGACGAGGTGGTCCAGAGGAACCATGACTGAAGAGCAGGAAGTTTTTCTCCAACACATCCAGAAGAAGGGACTCAAACGCACCGCACAGCGCGATTTGATTCTCGACACCTTCCTGCGTACGGAAGAGCATCTGTCCAGCGAAGATCTTTACCGTCTGGTTCAAAAACAAGATCCAACTATCGGCCAGACCACTGTCTATCGCACCTTGAAACTTTTGACCGAAGCAGGCCTGGCGCGCGAAGTCCGCTTTGGCGACGGCATCACGCATTACGAACATAACTACAAGCATCAGCATCACGATCATATGATCTGTTCCGGGTGTGGCCGCATCATTGAGTTTTTTTCCGCAGAGCTCGAGGCGATTCAGGACGCGATGGCGGCGAAGCACCGTTTCCAGGTGACCCAACATTTGCTGCGCATCATCGGGGTCTGCGCCGAATGTCGACGCGCTCTGCGCGAAGCAGACAAAGGCCAAACCGTAACGCGGGCCGGTTCAAAGCAGGCAACCGCGCGCGCTCGCTAGGAAGTTTCCAAATCCAACTGTTATTGAGGAGCCGGGCACGCTTAAACGTTTCTCGGCTCTTTTGAGTTTTATCTTTCACAAAGAATAAGGTAACTTTCGTTGACTGAGAGACTGCGAATTTGCTTTGCAGGAATCGGTGGCTAAGACCCGAACGAAAATGCTCGGCATTAAAAACGACACTCAAAACTTTCAACCTCGCGCCACAAAATTCACGCGAGTGTTATGTCTTTTTGTCCTGGCGTTAGCAGCCGCGGCGTGTCCCAGAAACGATAAGGGACCTGAACCGCGCGTTAGCGTTTCTGATCGACCCGCCGAAGCGACCACGTCGGTTTCAGGCCCGACCGCATTCAACGGTGAACGCGCAATGGACCACGTGCGCAAGCAAATTGAGTTTGGACCGCGTATCGCCGGTTCAGCGCAGTTGGCAAAGACACGCGAGTACATCATAGGCGCGTTGAAGAGTTACGGCCTCAAGGTCACGACGGATGAGTTCAACGCCTCCACGCCAATCGGCGAGCGCAGACTGGTTAATATCACTGCTGAGGTTCCCGGCGAGTCCAGGGATGTCATCGTCATTTCCAGTCATTACGATACGAAGCTCTACACCAACATGCAGTTTGTTGGCGCCAACGATCCTGGCGCGTCGGTTGGCACGCTGCTGGAAATTGCCCGCGTCTTAGGCGCTAGTCAGCAGAAACCAAAGTTTACTTATTGGCTCGTATTTTTTGACGGTGAAGAGTCTTTCTGCGAAGGGTGGGAGCAATGCGGCAAGCCGGACGCGCCGGACAACACTTACGGCAGTCGCTATTACGTGACCCAATTGCGCAACCACAATGAACTCGGCCGCATTCGAGCACTGATCCTTCTGGATATGATGGGGTACAAAAATCTCGAGCTCGGACGCGACGATATGAGCACGCGTTGGTTGCAGGACATCGTTTGGCGCGCCGCGCACGATCTTGGTTATGGAAAGTATTTTGTCGAGCGACCTGAAGGCGTTGGCGGTGACGATCACGAACCATTCCTGCGCGCCGGCATCGATTCGCTCGATTTGATTCAGCTCAGCGGTTATCCCTACTGGCATCGCGCCGACGATACGGCGGATAAAATTTCGCCACAGAGCATGAAAATCGTAGGCGATGTCGTGCTGGCCAGCTTGCCTCGCATCGAACATTATCTTCAAAGCAAGGGCCGCTAACGCTTCTCAATTAATATGCCTGCCGAAAAGAAACGCATTGCAGTTGTTCCGGGCGATGGTATCGGTCCGGAAGTAATTGCGCAGGCAGTTCGCGTCCTAAAGCAGATCGAGAAAACGCACGGCGCGCAACTTGAGTTGGTCCATTTCGATTGGGGCGCCGACAGATTTTTGCGTGACGGTGTAACGCTGCCGCCGGATGCATTGGCAATGCTGTCGAATGAGTTTCACGCGATCCTGGCGGGCGCTTTTGGCGACCCGCGCGTGCCTTCAAACAAACATGCAGAAGATATCCTGTTGGGGATGCGGCGCGGGCTGGATCTATACATCAACCTGCGCCCGGTGCGCTTGCTCGATGCGCGTTTGACTCCTTTGCGAAACGTAACAGTCGACGACATCGACTTCGTAGTCTTTCGCGAAAACACGGAAGGCGCATACTGCGGCGCCGGCGGCTTTTTAAAAAAGGGAACTGCCGATGAGATTGCCACGCAGGAAGAGTTGAACACGCGACGCGGCGTTGAGCGCATCATTGTTGCCGCGTTTGAATACGCGCGCGCGCAGGGACGACAGCGCGTGACGATGGCGGACAAGTCAAACGTGCAACGCTTTGGCGGCGACCTGTGGCAGCGCGTTTTCAAGGAAGTGGCTGCAGACTACGCAGAGATTGAAGCGAACCATCAATACGTCGATGCGATGGCCATGTTCATGGTGCTTAACCCGGTGCAGTATGACGTGATCGTTAGTAACAATTTGTTTGGCGACATATTGACGGACCTCGGCGCGGCAATTCAGGGCGGCTTGGGTTTGGCAGCGTCAGGCAACATTCATCCAGGACAGGTTTCATTATTCGAGCCGGTTCATGGCAGCGCGCCGGCCCTGGCGGGCAAGGGAACGGCGAATCCGGTGGGCGCTATTCTGACGTCGGCCATGATGCTAGAATACCTGGGCCACAAGAAAGCCAGCGAAACAATAGAGAAAGCGGTGCGCGAGTCGATCGTTAACAACGAAACGACACGCGATCTCGGTGGCCAGCTTTCCTGCGAAGAAGCGGGCGCGGCAATTTCCAAACGGATTACGGCAAACTAAAGCTACTAAGCAATGAAGCGATTATTTCAACCGGGAATCGAGCGCGTGATGAATCGCGACAACGGCAAGCTGGCGCAGAAGATTGTCGCCGCAGTTCTGGTCGCGGCGATGCTCGCTGCGGTTCGCGTTCCGACAATCGTTATCGTCGGCGTTGTGGTTGCCGGAGTCCTGATTATGATCGCAGTCGATCGTTCGCAGCGCCGCAAAACGGATCTCGTCTTTGCTTTTTATATTGCTGCCGATGAAGTGCTTTGTGATGAGGAGCGCAGATATCGTTTTGAAGTTGCAGACGCGATCAAGGCGGGTGAAAAGGTTGTGAGTTTGTTGCCGGATCCGCCGCCGCTGAGTAGTTTTGCGTTGGGTGCTTTGTATTACTCGGTCGACGATCATAACGCCGCGATCGAACATCTTGGTTTGGCGGCTGAAGAACAGATACTGAAAGATAGCATTCATAAAAGGCCATCGCGCCAGCTAAGGCGTTATGTTGCGAGGTTGCGGCAAATTGAACGCGCGCCGCAGCGGTTCGCCAGGGTCAACGCTGCCATTCAGAATCTGGAACGATTTCATCGCGAGACTGGCGCGCGCTTGTTGGCGGAGAGCCAGCGTCATTTGAAGAAACTGGTCGAAGCTTATGCAAACGAGACGGCCGAACAAAGTAAATTGCCGCCGCGTAACGACGGAATGATTTCGCCAGCGCGACAGTTAAACTCGATTACGGCACCGCCGCCAATCTCACAAGTGCTGAATGACGTTTACCAGGAAGAAGCGACGTCTTCCTGAGAGCCGACACACCTCTTGCTCGAAACTCTTACAGCCGAAATCATTGCCATAGGCTCCGAGCTTTTGGCCCCTGACCGCACTGACACCAACAGTCTTTGGCTCACCGAAAAACTCAATGGCATTGGCATCGAGGTTAAGCTGAAAACGATCGTCGGCGACGACGATGCGCGTCTGGAAGAAGCTATTAAGGATGCGGCGCGGCGTTCGAAGATTGTGATCACCACCGGCGGGCTGGGCCCAACTGAAGATGATGTCACGCGAAAAGTTGCGGCACGCGCGTTGGGTCGCAGACTTTCATTGAATGAAACAATTCTTGAAGAACTGCGGCAAAAGTTTTTAAGCTTTGGTCAGCAAATGCCCGAACGAAACTCGCGACAGGCGATGGTGATTGAAGATGCGGAAGTGCTTCCGAATCCTAACGGCAGTGCGCCGGGAATGTTTATTGAACACCAGGGTGCCGCGATTGTTTTGCTGCCAGGACCGCCGCGCGAGATGCGGCCGATGTTCGAGAACCACGTGCAGCCAAGGCTCGTTGGCAGAGCGGGTTCGGTGAAAGTTTTGCGACGGCTGCTAAGGGTCGCGGGTTTGGGCGAATCTGCCCTCGATGAAAAGATCGCGCCAATCTATACGAAGTACGAAAACCCGCAGACAACAATTCTCTTTAATCAAAGCGAAGTCGAAATTCATCTGACTGCGCGTGGTAGAACTGAAGTGGAAGCCAACGCGCTGCTCGATCATTTGTCTGAACAACTCGAAGAGCGTTTGGGCAATGCTGTGTTTTCATTTGCCGGGGAGACGATGGAGCAGGTGGTTGGTCTGAAGCTGGCGGTGGGTGGCTACACTTTAGCAGTGGCCGAGAGTTGCACCGGTGGCTTGATCGCGCAACGTCTCACCGACGTGCCCGGCTCGTCGAAATATTTCATCGAAGGCGTGGTCGCTTACTCGAATGAAGCAAAGACGCGGTCGCTTGATGTTAAGCCAAAGCTGCTGCTTGAACACGGCGCGGTGAGCGCGGAAGTTGCCGAAGCAATGGCGCAGGGAATTCGCAAACGAACGAAGACCGATTTTGGTTTGTCGGTAACGGGAATCGCAGGACCGGGCGGCGGCAGCGAAGACAAGCCAGTTGGCCTCGTTTACATCGCGCTTGCTGATGAGGTTCAAACTAAATCCCGCAAACTGCAAATCCCCGGCGATCGGCAATTGGTGCGCTGGCGTGCGAGTCAGGCGGCGCTGGATTTGCTGAGAAGACGATTGATTTAGTTTTCAAGACTTAGCAATGAGGGGAAATCGCTCGGGATGCTCGATGGATTCCACTGCGAGATCGATATCTAGATCCGGCCAGTGCAAATGGCGTTCGTTCAACAGTTCCACATTGTGGATGGCACCTACAGAAGCATTTCTGAACCAGGGAAAATTCTCGAAGGAGAGAAACGACTCCTTTTCGCCGATCAAGAGCCAAATCCCTTGTTTATCAATTTGCGTGACCTCAACTTCTAAAGTGATCTTGCCACCGGCGTGTGATTTCATCGCTGTATTCCTCTATTAATCTATGCGTGGTTCTTATTTGGCCCGACCTCGGACCGTAATTCTCTGCCAATTCGATCCGCGGTTCAAGCCAGAACTTCGCATCGCCGTTTGCACAAGAGACATGGACTTGCATTCGTGGTTCTTCGCGCGAATAGAAGAAAAACCTAAAACCCCGTTTTTGAAACACTCTGGGGCTCAATTGGTATCTTAGCACCCCTATTGAAATTCGTATGAAGCTGGCCCATCATAGCCACCGTTCTCGCCAAGGCTTATCGTTATTAACGAAACCACGTTTTCAGACTTAGCAAGAATGCTTTCATCGAAGGTTAGTTAGTGCGTCCAGCTGCGGTCATTCTCATCGCCTATCTGCTCGGCTCGATACCGTTTGGCTATCTGATCGTGCGCTCGTCGAAACGTGCCGACATCAGGGAAACAGGTTCGGGCGGAACTGGTGCGACCAACGTTTCGCGGCGTGCGGGAAAAGCGGCTGGCGTTTTGACGTTGGTGCTCGATGCGTTGAAAGGCGCGGCGGCGGTTGTGATCGCCAAGCTCGCTTTGGGATTACCGATTTTCGCAGCGAGTGGTGGTCCGTCGTTAGCTCAAGCCGCAAACAGCAGTGTGGCCATTGAAAACGTGTATTGGTGGGTAGCTGCGGCAGCGATCGCCGCGATCGTGGGACATATCTTTCCCGTCTGGCTTGGGTTTCGGGGAGGCAAAGGAGTCGCCACCGGCGTTGGAGTTTTTCTTGTTCTGGCGCCGCTGGCGGTTGTGTTTGCGGCTGTGTTGTTTCTCGTGATTGTTTTGTTAACTCGTTACGTTTCACTTGGCGCGATCGTTGCCGCTGCCACAATACCGGTGCTTGTCCTGATTCAGAATTATATTTCGCCGCATGTTGAATTTTGGCCGTTGATGACTGCCGCAATTGTAGGCGCTGCGCTAATCATTTTTGCGCACCGGGAAAACATTGCACGATTGATTCATAGAACCGAAAGCAAGTTCGAATAACGGTAGAGTCTTAATTTCAGTTCTCTGTGCGTCCTCTGTGTTCTCTTTGACTCGGTGGTGAAACTTTATTAGCGATTGCTCACCACAGAGACACAGAGAACACAGAGGACGCACAAAGAAGAGTTCAAGCTAAAACGCTACTCGAAACTCATGCGCATCGCCGTCATTGGAGCAGGCAACTGGGGAACTGGACTGGCGATTATGGCGGCGCGGGCCGGCCATGAAGTCCTTGTCTGGTCACGCAACTCGAGCGTGGTTGATTCGATCAATAGCGACCATACAAATCCGGTTTATCTTACCAGCGCGCAAATCCCAGAAACTGTTCGCGCGACAGGTGATTTTGCCGTGGCGCTAAGTGAGGCGGAATTGACCATCCTGGCCGCTCCTTCACATGCAACGCGTCAAATTCTCGAGAACATGGTCCCGGTTTTCCGGCCAGGTGCGATTATTGTCAGCGCCACGAAGGGCATTGAAATCGAAAGCGGCAAACGCATTTCGCAGGTAGTAAGTGATGTTATGAACAAAAGTGTTGCGATGCGTTTCGTTTGTTTGTCCGGACCATCGTTCGCGAGCGAGGTCGTTGGGAAGCACCCGACCGCCATAGTCGCGGCGAGTGAAGACTTGGAAGCCGCGCGCGCCGTTCAGTCTGCATTGAGTTTTGAAAATCTGCGCATCTACACCAACGATGATCTGGTGGGCACTGAACTAGGCGGCTCGGTAAAGAACGTCATGGCGATCGCGGCCGGAATGGTGGCCGGACTTGGTTTTGGTGCAAACAGCGTTGCGGCTCTAATCACGCGCGGACTGGCGGAGATGACTCGCCTCGCGTTGCGTGAGGGCGCAAAACTTGAAACTATGATGGGATTGGCGGGATTGGGAGATCTCGTGCTGACCTGTACAGGGAACCTGTCGCGCAATCGTTTTGTAGGACAGGAACTGGGCAAAGGTCGCAGCTTAGAAGACATTGCCGCGGGCATGAACGAAGTTGCCGAAGGCATAAATACGACGCGCGCTGTTAAGAGACTGGCTGACCGCCTCGGCGTTGAGATGCCAATCACGAATGAAGTCCATTCGGTGTTGTATGAAAGGAAACCAGCAAGAGACGCGGCGAAGGAACTAATGCGCCGGCCATTGCGCGTTGAAGCCAATTGGTGATTGTTTAGTCTGACAAACTTCAGTTTGTCATTGGAATGAAGCGACAAACTGAAGTTTGTCCGACAATGCGATGCCAACTGCAATAGAAGAAAAAGTGCTCGCTTCGAATCGTGCGGCGTATCACAACTATCATATCCTCGATAAATACGAGGCAGGAATTGCGCTTACCGGAACGGAAGTGAAAAGCGTACTCGGTGGCCGAGTGCAGTTAAAAGAAGGTTACGTCGCTATTCGCGAGGGCGAGGCTTGGTTGTTTAATGCGCACATTTCGCCTTATGCTCATGGCAACCGCGAAAATCACGAACCACTGCGGACGCGCAAGTTGCTGCTGCACCGGCGGGAGATCGAGCGTCTCGACGAGGCGATCGCGAAACAGGGCATGACACTGGTTGCGACGCGAATCTATCTCAAGAATCGCCGCATAAAAGTCGAGGTCGCGATTGCGCGCGGCAAGAAGATGTACGACAAGCGTGAAACCGAATTGCGCCGCACTGTGGAAAGAGAGACGCGAGCGCAGCTGAAAGAACGCAACAGGTAGAATTTTTTGACGTGCAGATTTGTAGGAGCAGAGATAGAACATGCAAATAGAAGTTGCCAGCGGAAGTATGCAAGAGACGGACGTTCAGGCGTTGGCCGTCGCTGTCTTCAAAGATGAAAAAGCCGACGACGGGTTTCTGAAGAAACTCGATGACTCGTGCAAGGGGATGATCAAGTCGGTGCTCGACGGTGAAGAGTTAAAAGGGAAAGAAGGGGAAACCGCTTTCCTGCACCTGTCGGGGAGTGATAACAGCAACGCGCGCCGCTTGTTGTTGGTCGGTGTTGGTGAACAAAGTGAGTATACCCGCGCTTCCGTTTCGGAGATGGCAGGGACAGCAGTGCGCACCTTGCGCGGAAAGAGTGTCAAGTCAATCGGCGTCGTCCCTCGATTCGAGGGTGACGCGGAAGACATCGCTTCCGCCGCCGCTGAGGGCGCAGTCATTGCATTGTTCGATCCGGATAAGTACCGCACAGTCGACAAGGAAGAAAGACAAATTGACCGGCTGGCGGTCTTCATCGATGGCGCCGACGCGGGAGCAGTCGGCCGTGGCATCAAGCGCGGGCAAATCATCGGCGAGTCTGTTAACTTTACCCGGGACATGGCAAACGAGCCGGGCGCTTATTTGACACCGACGATCATGGCAGACCGCGCGCGCAACGTGGCAAACGAATGTGGATTAAGCATCGATGTGCTTGACGAAGCGCGCATGGAACAGGAAGGCATGGGTTCGTTGTTGAGTGTCTCGCGCGGATCCGATGAGCCAGGCAAGCTGATCATTTTGAAGTACAGCCCCGCAAATGAAGACGAAGATTCAAAAGGCTTGCTCTCATTCGTGGGGAAGGGAATAACTTTTGATTCGGGCGGTATCTCTCTGAAGCCAGGCGAAAATATGGAGTTGATGAAGTATGATATGACGGGTGGCGCAACTGTCATTGGCGCGATGCGCGCCATCGGAAAGTTGAAGCCACCCATTCCTATTTTGGGCGTCATCCCGTGTGCCGAAAATTTGCCGTCGGGCAAAGCGACAAAGCCCGGAGACGTCGTCCGGGCCATGACCGGAAAGACCATCGAGGTAATCAACACTGATGCCGAGGGACGATTGATTCTTGCCGACGCAATAGCCTACGCAAAAAAACTTGGGGCCACGAGAATAGTTGATATGGCAACGTTGACTGGCGCAGTCTCGATCGCGCTCGGTGACGTCAACGCGGCCATCCTTGGCACGGACCAAGAACTGATAGATGAAGTGATTTCGGCCGGTAAGGAAGTCGGCGAAAAGTTTTGGCAATTGCCGCTTGATAAGGAATACTCCAAGCAAATCAAATCTGATATCGCGGACATAAAGAACGTGGGCGGACGTAAGGCCGGCACGATCACCGCGGCGGCTTTCCTAAAAGAGTTTGCTGACGGCGTGGCATGGGCGCACCTTGATATCGCCGGGACCGCGTGGGCTGACGAAGCTAAGCCTTTCAGGGCAAAGGGCCCAACCGGTATCGCGGTCCGAACATTGATAAAAATTGTGGAGCGCGAGTCTTCGCAAGCGACCAGCAATTGAGCCCTTGTGTACTCAACGGTAGACACTTGGAGTCTTCATTAATCGACAGTTCAACCGCTCGCGCTATCAAAATCCTAGAAGTTGCTGGGATTCTTTTATCCTTTTGCTGTGGCATTAAACTTGACTGGTGAGGGGTAACGCCAAAGGGGTTAGCCACTCACAAACAAAAACGTCCTCGCCCCCCTCGATGGCCGCTCGAGGAATTAAGAGCCGCCCCTTTGGCCCCTCACAAACGAAAATTTCCTGCCAAACTCTCGTGCTCCATTACATCTGTCAGGATGGTGCTATAATTTTACCGGCAGAGCGACCCCCTTTTCTGCCGGCATTGGCCAGTACCACAGTGACTGATTACTACAAAGTTTTAGGCATCAGGCGCAACGCCTCCAAGTCTGAGGTGAAGTCCGCATATCGCAAACTTGCGCGACTTCGGCACCCAGACCTGAACGCCGGTTTGGAGAGTGCGGCGCGCGATTTTGCGCTCTTGTCCCGCGCTTATCGCGTGCTCATGGATCCGCAGGAGCGTGCCTACTATGACGAGCAACTAACCGCCCAGCGGGACAGTGGCTATTCGATTCTTAACTCAAACAATCCGCACGCGCGCCGCGCCCGAAATTTGACTGTACAGGCGCGTTGGGACCGAGTGGTGGATGAAGTTCTGGAGCGAGATCGCTGCGAGACTCGAGAACGCCAGCGGGCGGTGTTCACGACTGTATCTCTGTTCCTTTCAACATTTTTTGTTGCCATGATTCGTCCGCATTTATGGGAAACCTTCGGTTACCTGGGGCGTGCAATCGTGCTTACATTATTTGTGATTGGCTTGTGGCACCTGGTAACTCGACTGCGCGAATACTTTGATCATTACACTTACAGTCCCAAAGCTATCCGAACCTCGATCATGGAGGATGGCGAGAAACCTGAGCAGCCATTCTCGCGATTTTCGGCTTATACTTTTTTGCTGGTCGGTTACGGAGTCAGCATTGCCATTGGATTGGTTGTTGGTTGGCACGCGCAGGATTTTTTCAGCGACTTGACCATGCTATTCCCCAAAGTTGAAGTGGTCCAATCGAACATGCTCTTTTTTTCGTCAACGGCTTTGTTGATTCCAGACCTCGTCGTTTATCCTCCCATTGCTGTTCTGATTGTAGATTCAATGCAGGCGGTTACTGCGCGAATTGACTAACCATCGAAAATCCCGCGCCAGGATTTGGCCGCGTCGCAGCAAATGACAATATCTCGAAATCTACCCCGCACAGCTTTGCCGTTAGTGCTTTTTCTCGTCGCCTTTGTTTCTTTCCATTACACCTCAGTCGCCCGAAGTTCGACTTCCGTCGCGGGACATACCGTCCAGGGTTCGCTTACTCCACTTCAGTTTGAGATTGAAAAGCAAGCAAGACGTATGAGTTCCGCGGAAACTGAGGAACGCCGGGAGGCGCTTACGCGCCTCGGTTCAATGCATCATCCAGAAGCATCTCGGGCGGCGCTGCCGGCGCTGCATGATTCTGTTGCCATTGTCCGGGCCACGGCCGCATCCGCCATACTCTCACTGCCGCACGTCGAGAGCGTCGGATACTTGGTTCCCCTGCTTACCGACAAGGATGAATTTGTCCGGCGCGAAGTCGCCTTTGCACTGGGCAAAACTCATAGCCAGAGTGCGGTGCAGCCGCTTGTCGAAAGACTTAACTCCGACAAGAAAGATTCCGTGCGCGGCGCTGCTGCAGTTGCGCTCGGGGAATTGAAAGACGCGTCGGCTACCTTAAGTCTCGCTGAAATTCTTTCACCTGGGTACGGAACCGCGGCTCGCTCCAGTAAGAAATCAAAAAAAGGAAAAGACTTGTTTTTGTTGCGCGCAACTGCGCATTCACTGGGTCAGATTGGCAGCAGCGCAGGAGTGCCTGCGCTGGTAACTGCCTTGCAGGATGAGAAAATGGCGGATGATGTGCGCAGAGAATCTGCCTTTGCGTTGGGATTGATTGGCGATGCCGCCGCTGTTCCAGCGTTGCGTAGCGTGGAAGCGGCTGGCGATCCCTATCTTGCGGAAGCCGCGCACCAGGCAATCCGCAAGATTGAACGTCAAGCAAAACCAGTCAACGGCAATTAGATTGAAAGGCACTCAAAGCAAAAGCGCCGGCACTGATGAAAGTGACCGGCGCTTTTGCATTTCAGCAAACAACTACTTAGCTTTCAGTCTTCTCGCTGCGGCTTTGCCCTTTCTTTGCAGCTTTGGTCGCTTGTGGGATCGGCAATCCGACGCCGCCCGACATCGACTCCAAAATCTCTGGCTCTTCCCTGGGTGCCGGCAGATCGTGTATCAGCGCGCCGCCAGACCGTTTCGAGAAGATCAGTTTATGCGTGTACTCGTCCAGGTCCACATGCACGAGATCACCCAGTGTTATCTGTGCCGTGGCTACAAGGTTCGAAAGCGGATAGACCAGAAACCGCTCCACGGATCGTTTCAAGTGACGTGCGCCGTATTTAAAGTCCAGGCCTTCTTTCAAAAGCGTATCTTTGGCAGTTTCGGAACACTGAAACACAAACTTGGTTCCGGCCGACTGCATGATCCGCTCCTGAACAGCCTGCAGTTCAAGATCCAGAATTTGGCGCAGATGATGTTCCTTTAGTGAACGGAACACGACAACCTTGTCGATGCGATTCATGAACTCTGGCGAAAACTTGCGCCGTGCCGATTCCACTGCTGTGCGGTAGATTTTTTGATCTACTTCGGTGTCATTAGGATTCTTCGCGCCTTTGCCCGGCGCAAAGCCGATTCCACCAGAAATCAACTCTGACATTTCTCTGGCGCCGAGATTAGAAGTCAAAACAATCATGCACCGCGAAAAATCCACGCGGCGGTTGTCACCCAACGTGAGCGTTGCCTTGTCGAGAATACCCAGCAACAACTGCCATAGACTGTCGGAAGCTTTTTCGATTTCGTCGAACAGAATAAGTGACAGCTTCAAGTCGTCCGTGTGCATGCGGTCGAGATTTTCCTGCGTCAACATTGGCGAAGTCTCGCGATGACCCAGGTATCCCGGGGGCGAGCCGATTAGTTTCGCAATTTCATGCGAATGCTGAAATTCCGCGCAGTCGATTTTTACGATTGCATTTGCATCGGCAAATAAAACTTCAGCCGCGGCTTCGATAACGCGCGTTTTTCCCGAGCCGGTTGGACCGAGAAAAAGCATGGTGCCGATCGGCCGGTTAGGCGGGTTCATGCCGGCTAGAAATATCTGGTAAAGGCCGCTCATGCGGCGAACGGCGCGCTCCTGGCCCACGATGCGAGCGGAAAGCTGCTCTTCGAAGTCCTGGGCGCGTGCACTTTTCTGATCAGGATCCAGGAAGACTGTGCCCATAGTGTCGTTTATTTTGTTTAGCTCCATGTCCGAAATCATGCTCGTCCTCCCTGCAGCGCGACCCTTTGCTCGGCGCTTTTCCGGCTCGGCCGATATTGGCCGACCTTTCTATTGCAAGGAACGATCCGCTAGTCAAATTGATGCACAAGTCGCCGCCTTCGTTTGCCGCTATGAAGCCGCGCAGCTTGGCGACGCCGCTATTGACCGATGCTATATATACGACACCGATTAAAATGTCATCACAAAATGTTGCGTTGATAGGAAAAGTGAATAATGTTTTCAGCAAACTCCTGCATTTTTTCGGTGACAAATCATGTCAGAGAGTCGCTGCCATTATTTGTTGGCTTAGAGGAATGGGGTGCAGAAGTGCACGTTTTAGCGCAGGCTCCGACCAAAAGACTCATGGGCGTCGCACCACGTTTTGTGCAGATGTGATTGCCGGCGCCGCTTAGTCGTAGTATTCGAGTCCCAGGTGTGTAATCAAGTCTTCACCGCGCAGGTAGCGCAAAGTGTTTTTGAGTTTCATGAGCTGGATGAAAACGTCGTGTTCCGGATACAAGCCCGGGATCGTCTGGGGCGACTTAAAGTAGAAGGACAACCATTCCTGCACGCCCTTCATTCCCGCGCGTTGTGCAAGATCGAGAAACAACGCGAGATCCAGAACAATCGGCGCCGCCAGAATAGAATCGCGGCAAAGGAAGTCGATCTTGATCTGCATTGGATAACCGAGCCAGCCAAAAATATCGATGTTGTCCCAGCCTTCCTTGTTGTCGCCGCGCGGCGGGTAGTAATTAATACGAACCACGTGGGAAAAATCCTTATAGAGCTGCGGATAGACTTCTGGCTGAAGAATGTATTCGAGCACTGAAAGCTTCGATTCTTCTTTCGTCTTGAAGGATTCCGGATCGTCAAGCACTTCGCCGTCGCGATTGCCGAGGATGTTGGTCGAATACCAACCGTTGAGTCCTAGCATTCTCGCCTTCAAGCCAGGCGCCAGGATTGTCTTCATTAATGTCTGGCCAGTCTTGAAATCCTTGCCGCAAATCGCCAGCCCATTTTTCTCGGCGAGTATTCTGAGTGCCGGAATGTCAACCGTTAAATTTGGCGCACCATTCGCGAATGGTATTCCGGATTTTAACGCGGCGTACGCATAGACCATTGAAGGAGCGATCGCCTTGTGGTTTTCACGCATCGCCTTTTCAAACGAGTCGAGCGTTTTATGAACCGGATGCTGTTTGAGAAAGATTTCGGTTGAGGCCGCCCAAATCATCACCACGCGCGAGCAGCGGTTCTTCTTCTTCCATTCCGCAATCTCGGCGATCAGTTGCTTAGCCAATTCAAACTTGTTCTTGCCGGATTTAACATTGGTGCCGGTGAGCCGCTTGACGTAGTTCTGATCAAATACGGCCTTCATGGGCTTGATTTTCTGAAGCGGTGTTTTTAGCTGGTTAAGCAGATCTTTCTCGAGCACACCGGCATGCATTGCCGCCTCGTAAGCTGAGTCTTCAAAAATATCCCACGCGCCAAAGACGAGATCTTCGAGCCGCGCCAAGGGCACGAAATCCTTGATTAATGGCACGCGATTGTCGGTCCGTTTGCCGAGCCTGACGGTGCCCATCTGCGTCAAACTGCCGATGGGTTTACCGATACCCTTTTTCACTGCTTCAACGCCGGCGATGAATGTCGTACTCACCGCGCCGAGGCCAACCAGCAACACTCCCAATTTGCCTTTTGGCTCAACAATCGGCGCGCCCTTTTGAACTGCCATCTACAAGTCTCCTGTTAATTGTGGTGCTGCGAATAATACAGATGTGAATCGTTGCTGTCATCTGGCTGCGTTTGCTGGCAGCGAATTGCTTACTGAATCGCGCTGATGAATCATTGCGGCCGGATTGTTTGTGATTAGTGCTTTTAGACCTAAACGCCGCGCCCGCCGGATCCAGTTCACAGCGTCGACGGTCCATACCACGACCGGCAATCCCAACTGTCCGGCTTTTTCAACGACACGCGCTGAGACCAGCGAGTGATGAAGCGCAATCTCGTCAGCGCGTTGCTCAGCGGCAAGGTCGATCATTTTGAGGCGGCGGATTGTTGAAAGTGGGCGCGAGAGTTTTGGCTCAAACAGCGCAGCGGTGGAAATCGCGGGATCGATCTTCTTGACCAGCGCAATCGCCGCGAGGTCGAAACTTGAAACTACGACTCGACCCGCTATCTGGGCATTACGAATTTCGTAAACAACTGTCTCGGCCAGGGCCTTCGCATCTGCCGCATCCGACTTCATTTCAAGATAGAGAAGAGAATTGGTTTGCTGGAACAACTCAAAAACCTGTGCAAGTGTTGGCACCGTTCCAGCATATCGCTTTTCTTCAGTTTGAAGCGGCTTGAACCAACTACTTACATCGCAGTGATTCAGCTCTGCGGCAGTAAGCTCAGCGACCAACCGATCGATCTGTCCGGTCCGCTTAAGGTTTGCATCATGAATAATAACAGCCACCCGATCGCGGGAAAGGCGCACATCAAATTCGATTCCATCCGCACCATCTTCCAGCGCTCGCGAAAGAGCGGCGAGTGTGTTTTCCGGAGCGACAGCCGACGCGCCGCGGTGTCCGATGATTAAAGGAGTTGAGACCATGATGTCGTGAACTGTTCATCATAATCTCGCGCTAGTGATTGAATGAAATGTGGAAGATGGGTGAAATCAATCGGGCAGGACGGAACGAACGTCAGGCCGGCTTCCGCTGAGAATTTCCGACGATCTTTCGCAACGTAATATCAAACGTGCCGTATTCTGTTTTCAGTCGAGCCGCGACTGGAATTCGTTTGCTATCGCTGGTTAACCAGATTGAAAGCTGTCCCGGTTCTCTAACCATGCCGTCGGGGCCATATAGATCAGGTTCCAATCGAACAACTTCGACGCGGCCCAGCACGGTTTTCATTCGTTTCTTTTCGATCACTTTTACTGGCACGCGATACACGCGACCGGAGTCGCTGATAGTAACGGCAAAAGTCTTGCCAACCTCTAGCGGCTGCGTGCGCAGGAAATAAATCGCTGACAGGATGTCGTACACCTGGCCGGTAAAAGTTGTGGTGACACTTCGAGCGCCAGCCGCGGGGTTGTTTGGATCGCGCTCCACCCAAACCAGCTTGCCATTCGCTTGATCGAATAGTATTTCACTTTCGCGCAGCCGCTTGCCTTGTTCGTCGATGCGTTTTGTTTTTTGAACAGTGAAGGAGACAGGTTCGAGAGTCGATTCCATTCGCTCGTGAAAATGCAGCTTGAAGAGTTTGCTGAAAAAACCCCGGCTCGAAATATCACCGGTGAGTTTCAGGTCATACGCACTCGTCGCCGATTGAGGACCGGCTCCATCTGACTTCTGAATTGGTTGGCGGGTGGCAGTGAAACGAAAGTCTGCGACGTCAACTCTCTTCAACAGCAGGCGAGAAAACTCTCCGACGTAAATCAACTCTTCGCTGGGCTCGAATGGATGCGCGTATTTGGCAGCGCGGCCCTGCGCCAAAACGCATAACGCGAATGCCGGCAGCAGAAATAGCAACGCCGCCAGTTGGAGCCTTAGAGGTAGTAATTTCATTTCCAGTAATACGCTTTGAAAACCAAAAGTCCCCACGCGATTAGGAGACCGAACGCTGCCTCGTACTCGCGATACCGCATGTAAAGGCTTGGATCGAATTCAGTTCTGTTGTCAGTCTTGTGATACGCAGTGAACCTCGGAAAAAACATAGGCACCGAGCGCGAATAGTTCAGAAAATCTTCGCCAAAGTACTGCCCCATGGTCGCCGATTCGACGCGCATCACCGGCAAATAGATGCCCAGAAACAACACGCCGAAGAGAACGCCCAGCAGCCAACGGCCGGCGCCGATGGTAAAGCCAAGGCCGAGTACGAAGCTTCCGAGATAAAGTGGGTTTCTCGTGTACGCATATGGCCCGGAAGTAGCAAGAGCAGAATTCTTTCGGATGTGACCAGCCGCCCAGGCTCGAATCAACAGTCCCACGATTGAAACTCCTGCGCCAATCAGAAGCGTGGTCGGTCGCGGACGCGCGAATAAGATAAAAAGCGCTGCACAAAGAAATCCGAGTGGCACGCGCCAACGCTGAATCCATGTTCCGCCCCTACGCAATCGATCTCTCCCTGAAGAGGCAAAAAACAACGCCGTGCTCAGCGCCCCAAGGCATGACTCGCGAGGTCAAATTTTTTCGGATCACTTGTACGGGTTTTTGGATCGCAAGGAATCGGGGCAGTGAACTATGGATAGTTGTTGCCCGTTCGCAAGCAAACCCAAAAACACGTCGCGCGCCGGAAAGGCGCGCAATTGCTGGGGATTTGGGTAATAAATCGAAGGCCGAGGCGCGAAGCCGACGTAACTGCTGGCGCGGTGCCCGCAGCGTCTCCCCAGACATCAACCCGCGCCTCAGGGCCTTCGTGCCGACTTCGATGAGCCGATATAAAATCTGGTTGTCTCTCAAAATTTTTGCGGCGCGTTGTTCTTGACGCTGGGAGCCTTCTGCGATGAATGAAGCTTTGCGCATTTGACACTAGTGACCGCCTCGAAACCAAAAGGGGAGGCAGGAATGCCTCCTACTTGAAGCGCTTGAGCATTTCCGAAGTCGAATGATTTTTTGGATCGCCGACGATCGCTACGCGACCGCCAAAAGATCGTACCACATCGCGCTCTGGAACCGTTTCCTCGGTGTAGTCCGTTCCCTTTGCATGAATGTCAGGCTGGATGGCAAGCAGCAGTTCCTCGACAGTAGGCTCAGCAAAAATGGTAACAAAGTCGACGACCTCAATTGAAGCCACCAACTCGGCGCGATCATGCTCGGCAAGGATCGGACGGCCACCTCCCTTCAACGCCCTCACCTGCGCGTCGGCATTGACAGCCACAACCAGAACATCTCCAAGCTCGCTTGCACCCCGCAAATAGCGAATGTGTCCTGCGTGCAAGACGTCGAAACAGCCATTCGCGAAAACGATTTTTTGTCCAGCTTTTTTCGCCGCTTGGATTCTGGCGATGAGAGAAGGGCGATCGAGAATTCGCGCGGCGGCGTCCAGCATTCCGGATGTTTCGGCAGTCATTTGTTAAGACACTTCTGAGTGCAGCACAGAGTGCTCGAGCTCCTCACGAGCGACGGAGGCGGTGCCACGCTTCATGATCACCAGGCCGCCGGCGTAGTTTGCCAATCGCGCCGCGTCAGGAAAAGACGAATCAGAAGCAAGTGCGAGGGTATAGGCAGCAATGACAGTGTCACCTGCGCCAGTGACATCGACTGGCTCATGAGACCCGACTGCATCGATGTGAATTGCGGGGACGCCGTCTTCCAATAACATCATTCCATGGCCGCCGCGTGTCACCAGCAACGCGCGATATCCTAATTGTTCTCGCAACTCTTCGGCAGCCGATTCCAATTCCGCAATGTCCGCAATTTGTTTTCCGAGTAGTTGTTCAACTTCGTCTTCATTCGGCGTCGCCGAAGTGAAGGCGGCAAAACTTGAGAGTCGAAAACGCGAGTCAGCCAACAAAGGTATTTTCCTCGCCGCTGCCACGTCTCTTGTAAAAGCGGCCATCTCGGCGTCCGCGACGCCGTAGTTGTAATCTGAAACGATGACTGCATCCACTGACTGCGCGTGTTCGAGTACTGTCTCGCGTAGTTTTTCGCGCACCGAGGCGTCTGTCAGGGGTTCTCCTTCGTAGTCGATTCGAATGACCTGCTGGCGCGTCGAGTGTAATTGCCCGGCGAGTATGCGAACTTTGGTGGTGGTGCGCAGCGCGTTTGAGACCAGTAGTCCCGTCGTATCAACGCCCGCACCGTTCAGTTTCTCGGTCACCGCCCGACCCGCCTCGTCGTCGCCTTTAATGCCGATTAAAGAAACCGCCGCGCCCAGCGATGCGAGATTAATGGCGCAGTTTGCCGCGCCGCCGGGAAGTGTTTCGGTATGTTCGTGGCGCAGGATGAACACCGGCGCTTCACGGGACACTCGATCGATCGCGCCATACACAAACTGATCGGCAATTAAATCGCCGATCACGAGAATCCTTCGATCGCCAAAGCGTCTGACAATACTGATCAACCGCTCTTGCAAGAGTGTTCGCTCAACGGTCAAAATGTTTTCCTCGCATTGGGCGTCACGAAATCAAGATTACTGATCGAACTGACAGCCTCCAGCAAATCTTCCGCAACCAGGTCGGGCTGTATGGCCCAGTTGTCGCGTTGATGCTCCCACTCTCCGCGCCCATAACCACTCAGCACCAGCACAGATTTCACACCGGCGTTGGCGGCTAATTCTATGTCGCTATAACGATCGCCGACCATCCAGCTGTTCTCCAGGTCGATATCGAAATCGCGCGCCGCGCGCAACAAAAGTCCCGGCTTTGGTTTGCGGCAGTCGCAATCGAGTCTAAAGGGGGGCTGCCCTACCGATGGATGATGAGCGCAATAGTAAATCGCGTCGAGCGCAGCGCCGCTGGCTTCGAGTTCTTCAGTCATGCGCTTGTGAATGGCTTGAACCATCGCTTCGGAAAAGTATCCGCGCGCAACACCGGCCTGGTTCGTGATGACGATGGCAAGGTAGCCAGCTTGATGTAATTGCTTGAGTGCAGCCGCCGAATGTGGAAATAAACGAAAGCGCGACAGGTGGTTTATGTAACCCACTTCTTCAGAGATAGTGCCATCGCGATCGATGAAGACTGCTCGGTTCATTTTACTTGTCCGACAAACTTCAGTTTGTCGCTTTTCTCCATCGACGACCTTGAGTGTTCGCAAGCCGCGGGCTGAAGTCTGTTGGCCAGCAACTCGCGCGCGTGCGCGAAAACTTCATCCGGCGTAATTGCTGTCATGCAGCGATGATCGATCGGGCAATCGCGCAACATGCACGGCGCGCATTCCGGGGGATGACGAATAATTTCGGCGAAGGGCGAGAAAGGCCTTGTGGTCAAGGGATTTGTAGGTCCGAAGATCACCAGCGTCGGACGCCCCAAGGCTGCGGAAATATGTGCCGGGCCAGTGTCATTCGTAATTAACAAATCAGCGACGCTGAGCACTGCGACAACTTCAGCAATATCAGTTTTGCCGGTCAGCATAATCGGCTTGTTATGCATGCGATCGGCGACTTGCCGCGAAACATCCAGTTCCTCTTTGGAACCGATAAGCAGTACCTGCGCTCGCAGCGTATCAACGCAGCGATCGGCAAGGACCGCATAGCTTTCCGCGGGCCAGCGCTTGGCGCGACTGTTTATCGAGCCGGGACACAGCGCAATTACCGGCCCGCCTTCTTGGACGTCCTGGCGCTGGAGAAAATAGCGCGCCTCGTCCTTCCGAACATCGGAAACCTCGAGCGATGCGTCGGGTTGTACGTCGAGAAATGTTTGCTGCTGGGTGAACAGCCATTCGAGCTCGGCAACAATCCTCAAGTAGTAAAAAATCTCGTGCCTGGTGCTGCGCCATTCAGGCAACTCAATCGCATTTGTCAGTAAACTGGCGCGGCCATCAGATGCATATCCAATTCGTAAGGGAATTCCCGCGAGCGCAGCAACGAGCGCCGATTCGAATGAATTGGTTAACAGGATCGCCAGATCAAATCGTCCGTTGCGCCACGCACGCACCTGCCGAAAAAAGGAACGCATACCGCGCCCATCATTGAGCTGCAATTCGTCAACGAACTCCGCGCCGATGAATAAGCCTTTCGCCCAGGAGCGGGTAGCCAGCGTGATGTGTGCATCTGGAAACAGCCGTCTTAAATCGCGCAACGCAGGCAGAGTCATCATCGCGTCGCCAACCCAGTTGGTGCCTCTGACAATGATGCGCTTGACGTTGGTTACTTGGAATTCGTTCATCGCTTAGTGGTCAGAAAGATTTTCCATTTGTCATTTACCATTTTTCGTAATTTCTCATTTGTCATTGGCCGAACAGGCAGCGAGGTTCATCTCAGAACTCTTTCAACTATCTGCTGAACGAAACAACTTCTGAAATGACGAATTCAATTTGGAAGTGCAACCGCCGGCTAATGAAGACAATCGGGCGGCGTAGCAGCCACTTGCTTAACGTCTTCCCCTTCCCTTTGGGAAGGGGAATGAGGGGAAGGGCCTAACTGTCACTAAGTCCCTCTCCCTTTTTCCCTCTCCCAAAGGGAGATAAGACTCTATGCAATACGTCGCACTTCATACTGCATTTTTCAATCAACCCTGTTGCACTTCAAACTTGAATCCACCAATGACAAATGATGGTAAATGACAAATGGAAAATCTCTGTTTTCTTTCTCGCCGCCAATGATCAATCTCGCGACTAAACGGAACAGGCAGGAATGCCTGTCCTACTTACAACAAGCTGCGCAGTCCTTGCTCGATTCCTATTTGAGGTTGCCAGCCGAGCTGTTCGCGAATCTTTGTTGTATCAGAAACATAACGAACCGGAACATTCTGCGGCAACGATCCTGCGTCAACGATTTTCGGTTCAAGTTGAATTAGTTTGCCAGTCATTTCGACCAGTTCTCGCAAGCTTACCGAGTTTCGCACGCCGCCGCCGAGATTATACAGACCCGAAGAGTGTGCAGAATCGATGAACGCCTGACAGGCCCGGGAAAAGTCATCGACGTGCAGAATATCGCGGATGGGATGCCCGTTTAACGGCAGATCAATGGTCCAACCGCGCTTCACTGATTCCACGTAATGGGTAACAAAACCTGATTCATTGCCCTCGGAAGTCCGCGCATAAACCGTCGCCAGGCGGAAAATGCAAGCCCGCACATCGTTTCGTCGGGCATAGTATTCGACGTAGCGCTCACCAATCAGCTTTGACCACTCCAACGCCGTCTGGCCGCAGTAGTCAGTTGAACAAGTTTCCGGTACTTGGGCGTGCAGGTTTGGGTGTGAACCGTAAACGTCTTTGGTCGAGGCGTAGATAAAGGCCGCGTTGGGCTTGAGGTTCTTTACGACGTTCAGCGCGCCTTCGGCATTAGTGCGAAAACAAAGCTGAGCGGCCTGGGGATCTTTATCGAGATGGGCGGCGAGATGAATTACGGCGTCGTAATCAGCCACCATTTTGACGTCTTCCTCGTCAAGGATGTCGTGGCCGGTGCGCCGCGAGAAATCGTCAGCATTAAAGAAGCGGCAAACGTGCGTGCCCAGATAGCCACTGCCGCCGGTAACGAGAATTTTCATCTAGCAAAATCAACCGCCAGGCCCTTGGCCAGCGCGTCCAGCTTCATTAAGGATTCGGCATGTCCAATGGCGATGAGTATGTCGCCGCTGCCAATAGTTGCATCGCCGCGTGGATTAAAAAGAATTTGGCCATCGGCGCGCCGGATACTAACGACTACGATGTCGAGTTCCGAACGAATGTTCGTCTCACTCAGTTTTTGGCCCACTAATCGCGAAGCTGGATCAACGGTCAACTCCTCAAATGCGAGGTCCAACTGGTTGGCTGTCATTGAGCCGATGAAATCGTCAACCGCCGGCTTGGTTAGTGCCATCGCCATACGATGCCCGCCGATGATTGTCGGCGCAACCACCCGATTTGCGCCCGCGCGAATCAGCTTGGCTTCAGCTTGCTCTTCGGCGGCGCGCGCGACGATGTGTAAATTGGGATTCAAATCACGGGCGGTAAGTACGACGTAAACGTTGTCTGCATCGTTGGGCAAGCAGGCGGCAAGCCCGCGCGCTACCTCAACGCCCGCCTCTCTTAGAGTCTCTTCAAGCGTTGCATCGCGCACCAGCACGATCACGCCGAGTTCGATGAGGTCGGCAACTCTTTGGCGGTCTCTTTCGATGACGACAAAGTCTTCGTTGCTATTCAGAAGGGTGCGCACCAGGTGCGAACCAACGCGTCCGGCGCCGCAGATGATGAAATGATTTCTTAGCTTGCTCATTTTTCGTGACTGGCGCCGTTCGCCAAAGGTGGCGACCAACTCAGATTGAACTATCGCGTGCACCGTCGCCGTCAGCGCGTAAAGCACTACGCCCACCCCGGCGAGCATAAAAACCATCGCAAACAATCGCCCACTGCGCGTTGCCGGCGTGACATCGCCGTAGCCAACCGTCGTCACAGTTTGCGCCGCGGCGTACAGGCTATCAAGTAGCGACCACCCTTCGATCAGATGGAAGCCGATGGCCCCGCAGCCCATAGCAACAATGACGGCCAGAAGAGCAAAGAGGATGCGGCGATCGTTGCCGGCAAGCGAACGCGTTCGCGTTGGCGATAGACTCATAAGTTACGAATCGCATCTAAGGTGCAGTTAGCTTTGGACGTTAGCTAAAGACACACAGGCTGTCAATTAAGTGGACACCCTGAGTGCGAGAGGTTAGCATTTAAGATACGAGGATGGACGACTGACCACAGCCCGAAGCACAATTGGACCAGCAAGGTCTATCGCCTGTCTTTTATGCCAGTAAGATACCCACCTGAAGGAAAGCCACCCGGAATCAGAGCGGGAAAAGATTCGCGACAATCTCGCGTCATAGCTTACACGCAACCGAATCCCAGTTTTGGCCGTCGCGTACTCCGCCGGCTTCTCAGTCCGCCAGTAATCATTCCGCTCGCCGCGATTGCCGTCATCGTCATTGGTTTCCTGATTTATTACTGGACCGTCTTTTCCGGGCGCATCGACAATCTACTAAAGGGCGAAGTCTTCACGCGCTCCGCCGGAATTTATGCAGCGCCAAAACAGCTTCATGTGGGACAGCCGATTAGCCAGGACCAACTGCTGGAACTCTTGAAGGGCTCCGGCTATGTGGAAAAAGCGCAACAGGCGGACAAAGCCCGTGGCCGCTATACGGTCAACAACGGCGCGGTTGAAATTGAACCAAGCGACAGTAACGTAGTTGATGGCCAGCGACAGTTTCAGCACGTGCGTATCCAGTTTGCGCGTACTGGCAAAGGCGTCACTGGTATCTCGGATCTCGACACCAACGCAAAATTAGATAAAGCGTGGCTCGAGCCACAATTGATCAGCTCCGTAACTGGCCGCGACCGAGCTAAACGGAAGATAGTGGGCTACAACGATCTGCCGCCTCACCTGGTGAAGGCAATCGTGGTAACCGAAGACAGATCTTTCTTTGAACACTACGGGGTAAACCTTCGCGGCATTTTGCGCGCGCTGGTGCGGCGCTACGACTCCGATCCCAATTCCCCGATAGCGCGGCAGGGCGGTTCCAGCATCACGCAGCAGTTAGTTAAGAACCTACTGCTTTCACCGGAGCGAACGCTGCGACGCAAGGTGGCTGAAGCCTACATGTCAATCATTCTCGAGACGCGGCTGTCGAAAGAGCAGATATTCGCGCTCTACGCGAATCAGGTTTACCTGGGCCAACAGTCGGGCTTCTCGATAAATGGTTTTGGCGAAGCTGCGGACGCCTATTTCAACAAAGACGTGACCAATCTGACTTTGCCTGAGTCAGCTTTTCTCGCCGGATTGATTCGCAGTCCCAATCGCTACAACCCGTATCACGATCTCGATACAGCCACCGCGCGCCGCAATCAGGTGCTGGATAATATGGCGGAAACCGGCGCGATTACGGCGGACGAAGCCGCGAAAGCCAAAGAGCAGCCGCTCCAGGTTGCCGCAACAAAGGGACGCATTGATATGTCCGATGCTCCATATTTTGCAGACTACGTTCAGGGTCAGTTGGGTGACATCATTGCCGGGCCGGGTGCCGCGGAACACCTGCGCATTTACACAACTATCGATCTTGATTTGCAACGCGCCGCTTATGCAGCAGTCACAAAACAGTTGGCGGCGCTGGACAAAATTGAAGCGAAACGCTTTGAGCCAGGAACGTTGCAAGCCGCGTTGATTGCGATGAACGCGAAGACAGGAGAAATTGTGGCGATGGTTGGCGGCCGCGATTACGGCAAGAGTCAACTGAACCGGGTCACTGATGCATACCGTCAACCGGGTTCATCGTTTAAGCCTTTCGTATATGCGACGGCCCTCAACACCGCCTACGATCCCGTTCCTCGCGTTATCACGGCGGCGACCACCTACGTCGACGAGCCCAAGACATTTACTTATGACAATCAGGAATATTCGCCCGGTAACTTTGGCGACACGTATTCTCACGCGCCCGTAACGCTGCGTGACGGGCTGGTCCATAGTTTGAACGTTGTGACCGTTGACGTGGCGATGGAAGTAACAATTGGCCGCGTCATGAATCTCGCAGCTAAAGCAGGTCTGCCCAAACCGGCGCGCGCTTACCCGGCGATGGCACTCGGCACCAGTGAAGCCACGCCACTGCAAGTCGCCTCTGCCTACACTGCGTTCGCAACTCTCGGGACGCGCACTACTCCCATCGCAATCAATCGCATCACGACCGGCACGGGTGTGACAATCGCTGCACCCACGCCGCAGAAAAACGAGGTGTTTCACCCGGACGTCGCTTATGTGATGACTTCGTTTATGAAGGATGTCGTGAATCGCGGCACGGCCGCGCCGGTGCGAGCGCGTGGGTTCAAGGCGAATGTCGCCGGCAAGACAGGCACGTCGCGCGATGGCTGGTTCGCTGGTTACACGCCGAACCTGGTTTGCGTGGTCTGGGTCGGATTTGACGACGGATCACAACTTGGACTGACCGGAGCGAATTCAGCGCTGCCGATATGGACCGATTTTATGCAAGTCGCGCTGGCGCAACATCCGGAGTGGCAGGGCGACTGGGCCATGCCTGCAGGCATTGAACAAATCGCGATTAATCCCAAAACCGGTGCACCGGCCGCACCGGATGATCCGGATGAGCGCATAGAACTTTTCATTAATGGCACATCGCCTCACGGTTCAGAGACTGTTCCGGAAGCGGAAGTAACGCCCGAGGAGTTACCGACAATCGAGCCCAGCGACGTCGTCCCTTTGCCGACCGTTGAGGCTTCGCCCAGTCCTTCACCGCGCAAGCCAAAAAGCGAACTTCGTACTGGTGAGAGCGGACGATTGGAAGGCACCATCACACTCGACATTGATCCAACTACTGGATTGATAGCGGTGGAGACGTGCCCGGTCATTCGCACTAAGACTTTTGTGCTCGGCACAGAGCCCAAAAAATATTGCGGCCCTGAATACCACCGGCAAGACGCCTCGCCTCAGGCTACGCGGCCACGGCTTACCAATCCCTGACTCTGTAGTAATGCCAACCAGCGGGGGCAAGCCCACCTTCCCGACCACGAGCTATTCAAAGTTCGACCTGAACAGTTTGATTGAAAGGCTTTCGCCGTAAAGATGCGACGTTGCGAGGAAAATCTCTCAGGTCGGGAAGGTGGGCTTGCCCCCGCTGTCTTTGTTTTCAATTGCTGATCGAAGAGTTTCAATCGCGAGCGCCGCGGCGTGCTGCTTTCTTAAGGGAAGGCCACCGACTGCCTCTACCAGTTGCTTTCTTGTAACCTGCAAAGCGTCCTTAACAGTTTTTCCCTGAATCAATTCAGTTAAAGCCGATGCGCAGACAAGGACCGGCGGACAGCCATAGGCGAGGAAGCGTGCCGCTTTGATCGTTCGATTATCAATTTTCAGTGCAAGGCGCAGGCGATCGCCGCAAACCGGGTTTATTTCTTCGGCGACAGTATCGGCGTCATCGAGTTCGCCGCCGTTGCGCGGGTGCTCCAAGTGATCCTTAAAGATTTGCGAATAAGGCACGAGCAGTTATTCAACCGAGACTGCTTCAAGCCTGCGGTCTTTATTTAGCGGAGAAAGCTGGCGCAGTTTCTCGACAACTCGCGGCAGGACTTCGAGCACGTCCTCAACATCCGCTTCGGTATTGTCTTTGCCAAAGCTGAATCGGATCGCTCCGCGCGCCAACTCATCGTTACGGCCCAGGGCGATAATTACCGGCGAAGGCTCCAGCGTTCCTGACGAGCAAGCAGAACCGGTTGAAACCGCGATGCCCTGAAGGTCCAAACTGATCAGTAACCCTTCGCCTTCGATGAAACGAAAAGAAATATTCGAAAGGTGGGGCAGCCGTCGCGCAGGGTCGCCATTGAATACGATGTCATCGATGCGCTGGGTCACGCCGTTTTCAAAAATGGTGCGCAGTCGCTCTTCATGTTGCGTGCGCTCGTTCGTCTCCAGGTGCGCAAGTCTCGCAGCCTCGCCAAACGCAACAATGCCGGGCACGCCTTCTGTTCCGGCGCGTCGTTCACGCTCCTGATGACCGCCGAGGTTCTGTGGCGCCAGTCTCACCCCACGGCGGACGTAAAGCGCTCCGGTTCCTTTGGGCGCATAAAGCTTGTGCGCCGAAAGCGACAACAGATCGCAGCCCAGCGTTTCGACATTTACCTCCATGCGGCCGGCGGCCTGCACAGCATCCGTATGAAACCAAAGTTTTCGCGTTGTGTGCTCTCGTTCCGCGCGCACCAACGTGCCAATCTCTTCGATCGGTTGAAGAGTGCCGATTTCATTGTTGGCTAGCATTACCGAAATCAAAACCGTGTCGGGCCGCAAAGCCGCGTGCACGTCTTCGACTTTCACTATTCCATATTCGTAAACAGGCAGGCGAGTAACTTCCCAGCCGCGCTTCTCCAGTGCTTCGCAAATGCCTCGAACGGACGAATGCTCGATGGCCGAAGTGATAATGTGCCGCCCCTGTCCGGCACTTGCCTCACAAATTCCCCGGATCGCGAGGTTGTTCGCTTCAGTGCCGCCGGACACAAAAACAATTTCGTTCGCCCGCGCGCCAATCAGCGTGGCCACCTCGCGGCGAGCGCGGTCCACCGCCGCGCGGGCCTCCTGACCTAATCTATGCACGCTCGAGGCATTGCCAAACTTCTCAGTCAGGTAGGGCAGCATCGCCGCGACCACCCGCGGGTCCGCCGGCGTAGTGGCGCTGTGATCCAAATAGATTCGGCGATTTTCAGGCATCATTGAAGCGGTTGTTCGCCAACCGTGGCCGCGAATTCAGCATCTGAATGGCGGCTCAGATTTTGTCGGGGCGCATTCATTTTGAGTCTAGGCGCGCACTACAGGGTGGTCAAGCACTCCAAAGGCGCTTGTTCGCCATGAGCGCTGGATCAACAGCTTCCGTCGTATTGTTAGCGGCGCCTTTACAGTGATAGCATTCCGATCGCACGAGGTTGGCTCTCCCGAGGACCCTGCGACGGGCCTTATGCTTTTGGCGC
>Ga0137418_10000825_pt1 | contig 28336 bp, 20 predicted proteins | sample CZODoug3_1_2_16f_FD_122242 | JGI IMG/M metagenome (GOLD analysis project Ga0137418, IMG submission 122242) | Vadose zone soil fungal communities from Angelo Coast Range Reserve, California, USA - CZODoug3_1_2_16fungal (Hybrid Assembly) | ecosystem: Environmental > Terrestrial > Soil > Vadose...
TTGCGAAGCCCGCCGACGTTTGTTATTGCGATGTAGTTTGCGGAACCAGGATGGAACGTCAGGGCTTGAGCTGTGCTTATCGTGACGAAGACGTTGTCGCTACCCGAGAATGAGCCTCTAGCATCCGACACTGCGATTCCGACAAGTTTCACAGACACGAAGAAGGTCTTATTGAAGGGGGAGAATATCATCAGTTGGTCCCCGACAGTAGCGTTGAGATCTCGTGCAGCTCTATCGTTTACTATTGCTTGACTGTCCGTGATGGTTGACTGGATCACTGAGCCATCACTGGCATGAAAGTCTCCAAGAGTCTGGGACGCGTTGTTGTATGTCCCTATCAGCGTCGCGCCAGCCTGACCGACGCCCTTAGTGGTATCGTTAACCAAGGGAACTGCGATGAGTATTTCTGGCGTTACTCCCCGAAGCACTGGGCCTGCGATTGAGCTGCTCGAGAGGCTTTGGTAGAGGCCGTGGGCTATGCTGATGTCGAAGAATTGGTATCCCCCCGCCCCACTCTGCGTGTACACTACTTCGTCTGCGTAACCGTAGCCATTGTAGGCTCCTCGCGTGAAGAGATTGGTGAGAGTGTCCCCGGTGACGAGAGAACCCGATATCATCGCTGTGCCGATCATGAGTCCTGCGATGACGATTGCCATGTTGGTCTTTCTGCGGGTGAAGTTTCTGATGCTCATACGAACGGTAATTCTATCCCTGGTCATCATTCCGAGAGAGATTAGAAAGAGGACGATCACGCCGTAAACTTCTAGGCCTGTCAGCGAGCCTCCGAAGATTGAACTGAAGACTGTGAAGTAGAAGATCAACGCTATGATAACTGCGATTATCGGAGAAAGGCCGCGGATTCGGCGGGATGCCCGTCCCATTCTTCCGGTCGGCCTTGCAGTGGAAAGTTTGTAGGCTATGAACCCGCTTCCAGAACCTAGGACAGCTAGCCCGATAATTTGCTCGAAGATCAATGGCGTGTTGTTAGAGACATACTGTCGTAGGTAGAAGTTGTTCTGGTAATCCAGGAGAAGAGCGAACAATTCGCCCAACGCGATAATTGCGACTAGGACTGTGAGACTGATTAGAAGAGGTCTTGAACGGTTTGAACTCAAGTGCCTAACTTTCCTTCTGGACCTAGGCTGTTGCTACGGCGGTCGGGATGACTTCTCTCTCGATCTGGCCGTTCCTCATGTGAACGATCCTGTCAGTCTGCTGAGCAATTTGCGGATCGTGGCTAACCAAGACTAGGGTCAGACCGTATTGCTTGTTTAAGCTCCTGAGAAGCTTGATTATCTCTTGAGAATTCTCAGAGTCTAGATTTCCGGTCGGTTCATCGGCCCAGACGATCGCAGGCTTGTTTACTAGCGCACGGGCAATGGTGACGCGCTGCTGCTGGCCTCCACTCAACTCCATCGGCTTGTGAGACTTCCACTCCGTCAAGCCGACCATCTTCAACGCGTCGAGAGCTAGAGGATGCGCCTCTGATTCAGAGACACCGGCGAGCAATAGCGGGAGTTCGACGTTTTCCTGTGCGGTGAGGACTGGCAGTAGGTTGTAGGCCTGGAAGATGAAGCCCATTCTTTTGGCGCGGAACTCTGATTTTTGATCGTCAGACATCTTAGCAAGGTCCACTCCTTCGACAGACACCTTGCCCTTTGAGAGGTCATCTAGGCCAGATACGCAATTGAGGAGGGTCGTCTTGCCGCATCCTGAGGGGCCCATGACCGCGATCATTTCGCCTCTCTTGACGCCTAGGTTGACGCCTCTCAGGGCTTCAACCTTGACGGAGCCTGTCTGGTAGATTTTCCAGATATTGTCCACGTCAACTATGATAGAATTCGTAGGCTTGCTCAATCGGAGATCGTGGTGCTAGCCGCGAAAAGCGGCTTAGTTATTACTTACGAAATTTCTTCCCGAGAGAATTTCCTTATTCTACAGGCAGCTCAATGATCACAACGGAACGCTGTCCACTAGTCTCGTGTCGAACTCCAAGACCCTTCTTGAGAGTCTGAACTTGGATTAGATTCCTTTCCAGCAGGCCTTCTTGCTCTTGTCGTACCAAGAGTTGACATATTCGCCGCCGGTTATCCGGTTGCAGACGAATTTCGCATCACAATAATCACAGAGCTCGAGGTTTCCTATCACCCATCCTGTTCCAGGGTTCATGTCAGTCTTCAGCTCCACTAGCTCCTCCGACAACCCCTGAGTCAGGGTATCAAGGGGATTGTTGGTGCATTGGTTGCAACCATTGGCGCACGGGTAGGGTTCGACTGTGTAGAAGGGACCGTTGGACCCGTTGACTGTATTGTGGTAGTCGCAGAAGACTGCACATGATGCTTCAAGGGGCGTGAGAGACACGGTAATTCCTGGTGGCAGGAATATGTTGTACGCGCCCTGGCCACCTAAGTTCGGGACTGTACCTGAAGCAATCCAACCAGTAAGAGTCTGCTTGATTTGCGCGTCAGATATTTTCGCCGCGGGAGCCGTCTTTACGTTGATTAGCGGGCTGACCTTTCCGATTCCAACATTGTACTGCGATAGTCCTCCGGAGTAGGTCTTGTCAGACTCAATGTCTGCGATGGCCTTCTCCACACTCGCTACCCATGTCGAGGCGGAAGAGCTTGTGAAGTATGGGCCCCAGTAGATGCTTTGCCAGATGTAGCCTTTCTTCCAAAGCGGGCCGCCGTTGTATTTCACATTGGCTGAGGTTGACCGGAGCTGGTTACGATGACGGCATGGGCTCGCATAGTGCCAGATTCCTGATTCTTGACCGGCAGTTGCTCTTACGCCAATGTGTTCGAACCCGGAGATTGAACTCCCGCACAGGTTACAGGTGGAGATGTTCCTGCATGTTTCACATCTACCCTTCGGGGTGGTGTTTGAGAATTCGCTAGACAAGTCGGGATCCCTTGCTTGGGTCCTTGACATTTGTATTCAGCGTTGATTATACTATCGTCAATCTAAATTGTGATGTTCCTCATCGTCCACTTCTAGAGTAGCGGGATGAGTACGTAGTGTTGTGAGGGGGAAGTCCTTCGTAGCCGCAATTTCGCGCTCAAGTAGTCAATAGAGAAAACAACGATTGATGGCGATTCTAGAAAAGTTCTAACAATAGGTCCGATCGAGATCGAAACCATGTCTGTTCTGACCGGCCAGAGGGCTTCTCACAGTCAGGTGTATCCTGAACCAACTGTTGGGGCGTTGATCGTCAACAAGGAGGGAAAGATACTTTTGGCCAGGTCTCACAAGTGGTTCGACAAGTACACGCTACCAGGTGGACACATCGAGGTTGGCGAGACTATGAAGGAGGCCGTTGCTCGAGAGGTGAAGGAAGAGGTTGGATTGGATGTTGAAGTCGGGGAGCTCTTGCTGATGCAGGAGGCAATCTTCACGGAGGAATTCTGGAAGAGGAAGCACTTCATTTTCTTCGATTTCGTCTGCAAGAGCAAAGACCAGGTCAAGCTTGATGGGCGCGAACTGCAGGAGTACGTCTGGGAGTATCCTGGGGCAGCGTTCAAACTCAAGCTCGACTCGTTCACAAAGAAAACCTTGGAAAAATATCTTGAAAGAAGCTGACTTGGCTATCGGGCGATTTGAGTCCCCGGGTTCTAGAAGGTGATTGGGGGTCCCCGCGTTGAAGTGTCAGGCCGTGGTTGTTACTGTGGCTTTGGGTAGTGGTTTTGAGCTGCGCCATGAATCCGACCAGGTCGTAGAAGAGCTTCTCCTAGAGAGTCTCTATTCTTGCGGTGAGCTTCAGTACAGAACTCTAGGCTAAACTTTCTATGAGTCGCAGGATGGATCTGCCCGTCGAGACCATTCAATGGACCTGTATGCGTGCCCGTCCATCTTGCCACCGAACAAGTGTTTTCGCCCTGGCCAGCGAGAGCCCACCCAGAAACACCGGCCATTAGAGGTCCGCGACGCGGATGAAACACTTTCGGTTCTAAGAAGAAAAAGGTTTGAGGGTTCCGTGTGTTACTCATCTTCGACGAGGTTGGCTGTCGCTAGCCCCAGATTCCTGCGCCGAGAATAGACGCAGCAATGGCGAACAGTCCTGCCATAGGAAGGGTCACTATCCAAGCCGTTGCCATCCCGCGCAGAGCCGATCCTAGGAACTGCCTACCTTTCTTCCCATGATGACCTGCTGCTGCTCCATCGGACACATGAGTTGTTGAGAAGGCATCACCGAAGTATGCTCCCGCAGAGACTAGGAATGCCGTCGCAGCATGGGCCTTCAACCGGTGCCCGCGGTGCTGCGGAGTGCGTCCAATCAAAGTCTTGGCCACTCGGTCGCCCCAAACTAAGGAACCAGCGACGACGGCAACGCCGACGACCACGTAGGGCAACCAGACAGTGTCTTGTGGCGTGCCTAGTAGGAGGAATGTCCCCAGTGCGGCCATTTTGGGAGCGTCGTTGACGCCCCTCGCGAAGGCGACGCCCGCGGAGGAGCCCCAATCAGCTATCCCCACGCGTCTCGACGAGGCTTCATCCACCTCAGCTCCTCGTTTGCGAGACAATCGGCTAAGAATGTAGACTCCTAGGAGGGCGGCAAACGGACCCGCGGCTAGAGGAAGGAGGATCCTCCAGATGAGGAAGGACCATTGTAGACCAGAGCTTCCGAACAAGTAGGCAGCCTGTATGATTATTGCGCCGACTATTGCATGCGTTGTCGAGACTTGAATCCTGAGCAGAGTTGCGAGTAGGATCCAAGTAGCTGCGCCTACAAGTGCGGCTAGTATGAACGAGGACCCGGGAGTTGTCTGGAGGAAGCTCTGGGGCGCAAAAGCGGAAAACAGTCTGATTGAGATGATTATGGCTGAGAGGCTGCCGAGGCCGGTGAATAGGCCTCCCCAGACAAGGGGCGAGTATCGCGGCCGAAAAGTTGACGTCTCAGGATCTGTCATGAGAGCGACAATGCTCTTTCCAACATCATTGGCTCCGTTGCCAAAGGCTAGGACAAACAATACTACCAGCCCAAGGTCTGCCGTCACGGACATTAGTGGCCCTCACACTCCCTTGTTCCGCAGGAACACGTTCCACGACTATTGGCTGCCAGAAGCACTGGGACAATATTTGCAGAGTGATACTATTGCTCGTGGAACGCGGAGGCGGACCTTTGCTCAGTTGATATGACTAACGACGCAACGAGTATGAACGCTCTGAATCCCAACAGCGCTAGGCCTGCGTATCCATTGAGATTTGATACTGTTCTTCTTCAGCATCCGAAGAATGAGGGGAGATGGATCTGTGAAAGATTCCACCAATAATCAGCGCGTAATAATTTGCCCCTCAATCCGGATGCTCTTGCCCCGACCTAGGTTTATCTTTCCACCTTCGTGCGATAGAAGACGAGGAAGACTGGTTGACTGTAGTAGTAAGTGGGGCTAACCGCTACTTCAGAATCGGTCTAATCGCCGGTATTCTCGCAATACTCGCAGACTTCCTCCTAGAACTAGTACTTCTAAGACAGCTGTCGGTTTTCAACACCGGACTCGGACTCTGGGTCTTCGTATCACAGTTTCTGATCGCAGCTGCCCTTCTATTGATCCTCGTAGTCGTAGGATCCTTCGCCAGCATGACCGTTCAACGGTCAAGCGGGACGAGAAAGCCTTGGATCGTCTTCTACATCTTACTAGGACTGGCGATTTTCGGAGCCTTTACCAGTGGAATGAACAACGGACTCAGTCTCGACGTGAAATATTCGACCTACCTCGGTAAGGCCGGAATTGACTATCTCAACCTCCAATACCTTGGTGGTGCGGTTATCTGGACAGCTCTCGGTCTCGCAGCTCTCTTCATGCTCAGCGACCCGCGCATATCCTTCGGCGCTGGGGAAGACGGAAAGAAGCACCTCTACATGCACAGCAAACTTCTCGGACTCATACGATTATTCCGGAAGGCCAATCTTGGAGACGTCTTTCCCCGCAGGAGATACCTTGACTATTCGAAGCCCCGACAGCCGGTGGAGTGGGACATTGGAGAGAATCTGGATCATGCGGTGCTCTCAAAGAATGGCAAGCTAGAATGGAACGACCGTTTCTCAGTCAAGTCCCCCATCTTTCTAGCCTGGACATCCATCAAATTCCTACTAGCTCTCGGCATCGCCGCCATCCTATCCAATGATCTTGCGTTGAGATTCCTGACTATCCAGAATTACATGACCCAGACGAACAGTTCCTGGATAGCTCAGATAGGAAATTACTTCGGAATCCTCGCTACCAGACTTGCAGGAACCTACCAGGTCTCCCCGACATTCGGAATAGACAACGTCTTCACCTTCGAAGCCTTCAGACTCGTCCTCTCGCTACTGAGTTTGGCTTTCATCGTTCTTGGAATCAGACTAGGGATCTCGATAATCCCCAACTTCCTGGTAGGCGTTACAAAGAAAGCCCTTGGAATGTCCCGCAAAGCCCTCAGCAGCATCTTTGCAATCATACTCCTACCCTTCGTCTACGCACTCCTAAGCAGCGGTGCATGGGTCTACGACGTAGGAACATCATTCATCCTCTGGACCCTACTGATCTTCCTCGTGGGCTTCGCCTTTCTCGCCGGAATTACCAGAAGACAGAGAATACTCCATATCAAGATGACATGGGTAAAGGGAATAATCATCCTAATGATTGTACTCGCCGCGGCGATCGCTCCTCCCTCATTCGCAACATTCCTCCGGGCTCAATCCGGACAGTACATCAGCTACCAATGGAACCCAGCCTACGTCCCAACAATAGAGTACACCCGATGGGCATACGGTGTCGACTCTGTCACCAGCGCGGGACTATCGTCGATCACGAGTTACACTAACCAGACCAACGTATTGAATCATATTCGAATATTCACGAACTCATCAGCCCGGCTCAACATGAGACCCCTAGTCGGTGTGAACTGGATGTCGATCGACAACGCTCCTGTCGATATCATCTACATCGACGGCACAGAATACTGGGTCTCCATTCTCCAACTAGTACAGGCGAATTACGCCAATGATGTGGATGTCTGGCGCACTCAGCATCTTCTTCTGACCCACTCCGAAAAAATCTTGGCAGTGAACGCTGCAACTACCGAGACCGTCGACATGAGTACAATATGGAAGCTGACCCAGACGCCTCAAGTCTACTATGGAGAAGGGGGATTATGGTCATCCGTCGATGAAGTCTATTTGAATATTCCAGGGTTCAACGAGACCCATCTGACTAGTTACACCGGTCCGCCCAGCTACAACGGCTCGCCTGACTACACGTACCAGGGCTTCTGGTTGTACTGGAAGTTCTTCTGGCAGGGAAGATTCGACTTTGCCAACGGCAACTACGGCAACATCAAAGCTCTAGAATACAGAGATGTTAACGAACGTCTCTCCAACATTCTCCTTCCGAATATGCAAATGGACCCGGACCCGTATCCAGTGGTGGACACGCAGGGAAACATCTTCCTGCTGCATTGGATCTGGGTGGACTGGCAGAGCCCCAGCGACTTCGCCGACTACCCTGAACACAGTCAAACCTCCATCTTGAGATTGTTCGGCGCTGTCTTGACCGATGTGAAAACAGGAGCAGTCACCGGATACCTGTACAATAACGGTAAGACAGACTATGTCACATCCTTCTACCGCTCAATGTACCCCCAATGGAGCCAGCCGATGCCGTCCTGGCTCATACCTCAGCTGAGATATCCGGAATCATACTTCAACACTCAACAAGACGTGTACAACTTCTACTTCCAGACAGACCCGCTACAGTGGCAGAGAAACGTGTTCCTCCAGTCAACTGAGGACACCCGGTTCATCATCACGCCCATCAATGGAAACCTGACTTGGGCGGCTGTAAGGCTTGTGGAAATCTACCAGAGCCCATCCCAGAACTTGGCCGGTCTCTATGTTGCTCCGGCAGGAAACCAGACGGGAACCGTGTACCTGATCAGGTTCCCTGAAGGTACAACTGTCATCGGCCCCAACTCAGCTGCATCAGCGGTAACCACCGATCCGACGGTCAAGTCTCGGCTAACTCTCCACCCTGACTGGACCAGCGGAAACATGCTACTGTATTCGGTCAATGGCGGGTTGATCTACGTGATCCCCTACTACGGGACGTCGTCAAGTCTCACAGTGCCAGTCATGGTCGCGGTAGTGAATGGTTACACAAAACAGGTCGGTTCATATGCGATTACAAACCCCAACGATCCAACAGAAGTCCAGAGCGCCACGAGTCGTGCAGTCAGCAACCTGGGAGTTTCAACCGGCACCCAGCAGACCATCAGCGGCAACGTAACCTCGATCAACTCCTACGTTGTGAGCGGCAACACAAGATGGGTAATCGGAATAAAGACGAACAGCACAACAACTATCCAAGTACTTGCCAAGGCCGAAACATTGACTGCAGCAGACCAGGTCACAATAGCCACTATCACCATAGGAGCAAAGGTCAAGGTTCTCGTCGACACGTCCCAAACACCACCAACAGTCTTAAGTGTTCAATAGGAACGTCCCGGGTCTGAAACATCCTATGTCCGAGGCCACTCGAAATATCCAAGCAAAATATCGGTCGACTAGAGCTGTCTAGGTGTTTCTGTTTTGCGTCCGCACCCTCGGTGATCCTACCCGGATTCGTCTACGCATCTTTTCGGGCGAGTCGCGTTGGGTGTAGAGGCTTTCCAGCCACCAAGTCATGCCTGCCTCGATGAAAGGTGCTACCTTCTCCCTGCTCGCTTCTCGATTCTTGCCACTAGTCCATCCGATATTGACAAAGCCAAAGTGTTTTGTGGCATTCTGCTTCCTCACGTATCTGACAATGCCGCTAAGATCATCTCGCTCATGAAGTTCTTCTGGAAGTTTAGGGGGATCACATCGGCCCATTTGGGTGCACGTTTGAAAGGTGCTTTTCTCGGCCAGACCCTCCCACCCAGATAGATATCCTAGGCTTCTGCAAGGGTGTTGGTAGGAAGGCGGTCTACCGGTCCAGAGACCCGAGACGATTCTTAGCGACTCATCGAGTTTCTCAGCGAGGATCTTGTTGTCCGCGCTCTCCCCAACCTCTCGTAGTCGCGGCTTTCTTTGGCGCCTAGTCCGACGCCCAGTGTCAATCGCTCGCGCGATAGATGATCAAGGGAGACCGTCCTGCGCGCTACCTCCCAAGGTTCGGACGGGATAAGGGAGTGACGGGTGGTCCAAGTCGGATTCGATTCGTCTCGAGCGCGGGATGGCGGCTAGACCTGTGAAGGAGTCGTAAATGGGAAGCCGTTTGTCCCATTCCACTAGGTGGTTGCATAGAAAGAACCCGTCCCAACCAGATTTCTCGGCCTCACGCGCCAGCTCTGCCAATGCTTCTGGATGAGAGGCCCTGCCAAAGTTCGGCACGTACAGTCTCTACTTCAGTTCCTGACCGCCAGTTCCGCCCTTTTCAAAACGATTTGCCGGAAAAACTAAACCGGCCGCTACTTATCGCTAATAGACGGGCGAATCTATTAGATGTGATAAGACCCCATCCAGGTTAGGCTTTTTCCTAAATCACGAGGGTTTATTCGACAGATCCGCTAGATTGATGGTATGTTGAGGTCTCTCACGCTCAAACGAGCTTTTGAAGACCTTCGACCGTATCTTTGGCCAATCATAGTTCTATTGATAGTCTCTCTATTGGCAGTGCCAATAACGCTGATTTTTCCTCTGCCCATCAAGATCTTAGTTGACAGTGTTCTCGGTTCTCAATCCTTGCCTGGTTATCTGACAGTCTTCATGGGATCGCAAGTCTCCAAGAATCTAGCTCTATGGTTGGCGATCAGTATCCTCATGGGAACTGCAGTCCTGACTTACCTCCAGAACCTAGTGAACGTCTGGTACAGCAACAAAGTTGGAAACCGGATGACCCTTGACGTTCGCGCGCGCCTGTTCCGGCACATGCAGCGTCTCTCTATAGCCTACCATGATACTATGGGCGCTGCAGACTCCGCCTATCGTACTCTCAACGATGCCCCGATGCTACGTTCGTTCGGAATCGACAGCCTGATTCCTCTGACTACCTCCATCCTGTCGCTCGCTGCGATGATTCTTGTTATGGTCTACCTAGACTGGGAGCTCGCCCTCATCGCACTGCTGGTATCTCCACTGATGTTCCTTCTTATCTCGGTATTCAGGCCCAGGATTCGCGCTGGATGGCGAAAGTATAGGGCTTCAGAGAGCGCCGCTATGGCGGTTGCTCAAGAGAGCCTAGGAGCTTCGAGACTCGTGAAGTCTTACGGCCAGGAGGAGCGAAAGAACGAGCAACTGGTTTCTCATTACAATGCGAGTCTGTCCGCGTCGCTCAAGGTCCAAGTAGACAGCGCGGTCTATAGCTTGCTGGTGGGCGTTGTTACTGCTGCTGGTCTGGCCGCTGTTCTCTACATTGGCATCGGCCACGTTCAACTCGGCCTCTTAACCCTAGGCAGTCTTCTAGTCGTAAACTACTATGTGACTCAGCTCTACTCTCCCCTAAGAAACGTGGGCCAGTCAATACTCGACATTCAGATGTCCCTAACGGGGGTTGAGAGATATCGGGCTGTTCTTGACGAAAAGCCTGACGTGCCCGAATCACCAGATGCTCTTCCTCTAGCGGAAGCGCGGGGAAACATTGCATTTCGGGGAGTCTCATTCGAGTACACAAAAGATCATCCGGTCCTTAGTGATGTGTCCTTCGAGTTGCACACGGGCGACCGACTCGGTGTAGTGGGTCCCACCGGTTCAGGCAAGACCACACTCTCAACACTCCTCCTACGCCTCTTCGACCCGACCAAAGGCGTGATCACTCTGGACGAAGTTGATTTGAGAGACTACAAGTTGGCCGACCTCCGAAGCCAGTATGCAGTGGTCCACCAAGAAACTGTACTATTCTCGACAACCGTGGCTGAGAACATTAGCTTCGCCCGGCCCAACGCAACCATGGATGAGGTTATCGCGGCAGCAACCGCCGCAAAAGCCCACGAATTCATAACGAATCTACCAAACGGATACGACACTCTGGTAGGTGAGCGTGGAATGAAACTCTCTGGTGGAGAGCGACAGCGTATATCCTTGGCTCGTGCATTTCTCAAGGACGCGCCCATCCTAATACTTGACGAGCCTACCAGCTCCCTGGACGTTCATACCGAAGCCGCCATCCTCGACACGATTCAAGAGTTGATGAAAGGCAGGACGACCCTGATGATTGCCCATCGTCCAAGTACTCTGAGAGATTGTAACATGATTCTCGTCTTGGAGGATGGAAGAGTCAGCCGAATGACTGATGAGGTTGAGTCGGTTATCTCTGACATGCAGGCTGTAAGCGTTCAGGCGTGATCCCATTTACTGGCACGGTCTTCAAATGGCGGCGGATCCGATGGAGCTAGATACACTCTAGCGAGGGTTCAGCGAGCTCTAGATTGAACTCTTTGACCAGAGCCATAGCTTTTCCCATGTTTCTGAACACTTCACTTGGACGGTGAGAGTCCGAGCCGAGGCTGACCCTGCAGCCAGCCTTCGAACAGGCGGATGCCAACATGCGAACGAGGTCTGGGGCGTAGTCGATATCTCTCCCGTTTAGTTCGAGCGCTTTGTCTCTCCTCCGAGCTACATTTGCCAGGTCTAGCAGGTGATCATCGAGGTTGACGGGGACAGTCTGTGTGGCTCTTGATATTCTAACCGGGTGAGAGAGCACCTTGAACGGGACAAAGTCGCTCTCCAGAGCGGCGTGCTCAAGCCTCAGATATTCGATCCACTTTTCATTGGCCGTGGCGGGTCCGAGTGTTCCTCTAACGCTTTTTTCGACGTCTCTTCCGTCCTCGAATTCGTGGACGGAGCAGAGAAGGATGTCCCATTCTTCCTGATTGACAAAGTCGCCTACCGTTTTCTCGAAGCGCGGAGAAAAGTCGACCTCAAGCCCTCGGTTGATTTTCATCTCGTGGTATGCTGCTTGGTCGATTTTCCTGAATTCCTCGTTGTATTCCTTCACACCGTCAAAAATCCTCCCGTTAGGATGTACTGAGCCGAACCGGATGGATTCTCTAAGCTCCCTGAACTGGGACACGTGTTCCGTGATTGAGAAATCGCTAATCCTGTTATTTTTCGCGGCAGTAAGCATCTCCGTTATTCTTGCGAGGAGTATGTGATTGTGATTGTCTGCTAGAGTCATGTCAAATGAGGAACGGTTGAGGCGAAGGCTCATCGGTGTAGCGTCCTGCCCAGATGCCTAGTTCAAGGTAAGCCGATTGTGTTCGACTATGGAATCGGGTCACTGGGAAGCAATGGCTGCTGATGCTTCGAGGAATGTTTGGTGGGCCTTGACTGGGACTCACTTGATTGTCTGGTTGACTTCTTTGATCACGCCCTCGAGAATGTCTAGGCCGGAATCAACAAGGTCCCGGGTAATGATCAATGGTGGTGCAATGCGCAGTGTCGAATGGCCCGCGGTGATAATCGCTAATCCTCGCCTAAACGATTTCATCATTATTTCATGTGCCTCCTTGTCGGCGTACTCCTTCGTCTTTGGGTCCTTAACGATCTCCGCCCCGATCATCAAGCCCTTGCCTCGAACATCTCCTATGATCGGATACTTCTCCTGCATCTCTCGCAGCCGTTTCATCATGTAGTTTCCCTGCTTGGTTGCATTTTCTAGCAAATGTTCGTCTCGAATGATCCCGATCACCTGCAAAGCGGCGGCGCATGATACTGGATTTCCCCCGAACGTGTTCGCGTGTGAACCTCCGTCCCAGTCCATCAACTCGGACTTTGAAACTGTCGCTCCGATGGGCATTCCTGACGCGAGAGCTTTCGAGGTGCAGACCACGTCCGGCTCGACCCCCCAGTGCTCGATTCCGAACCATCGTCCGGTCCGTCCCATGCCGGACTGGACTTCATCGTCAACCATCAAGATCCCGTTCTTGTCAAGCATCTTCTTCAACCGTTGGAAATAGTCGTCGGGTGGAACAACGTATCCTCCTTCTCCCTGAATAGGCTCGACGAACATTGCTGCAACATCCTCCGGTGGGAGATACTTGTCGAGGACCTGTTCTTGGATGAAATCGACGCAGTACATTCCACACTCTGGATAGGTCAGCTTGAACGGGCACCGGTAACAGTCAGCAAAGGGTACATGCGTGTCGCCTGGAACCATTGGAAAGAAGTGTCTACGCTGGTACGGCTTACTAGCGGTGAGACTCAGGGCCCCTAATGTTCGTCCGTGGAAACCCCCGATGAAACTGAGAAACGCGTGCTTCCGCGTGTGCCACTTTGCGAGCTTCATTGCAGCCTCAATCGCTTCTGTGCCGCTGTTGCTGAGGAACACTTTCTTCCCAAAATTCCCGGGTGTAATCTTCACTAGCTCTTCTGAGATCTTGACAACCTTCTCGTAGTAGAAATCGGTCCATGAATAGTGAATGAGCTTCTCAGCCTGTTCCTTAATCGCAGATACGACTCGAGGATGGGAATGGCCTACCGCTAGACAGACGAGTCCGGAGTTGAAGTCGATAAACTCGTTACCGTCGACATCCTTGACGATGCTCCCGTGCCCGCTCTCTGCAGCTAGCGGATAGAATCGGACGAGTGATTGGGAGATTACAGATTCGTCCTCCTTGACAAGAGCTCGTGCTTTGGGGCCCGGAGGGGTGACGACAATCTTGGGATACTTATCAGCCGGCAAATAGATCGCCGAGTGGCTCCGAGAGTCTACTACTAATAATATTGCTCCGGTAGATCAGACGTTCGTCGGTTAGTGTCCGACGATGATCTCAATCATCGAGAGGCTCGCAGTCGAGCCGTCTTCTCGCTTAACTTCCTCAGTTCCAATGTCTACTGAATGAATTCGGATGTTCTTCATGAACGCCCGCCGTAACATGTCCACAACTTCCACCGCCTTTGTTATCGACTGGCCTCTTCCTCTCACCATGACGTCAGCCACTCCTGTGTTGAGTAGAGTCATGCACGCTACGACATAGTTCATGATGGGCTTCTTGCCGATTCTTACCATGTTAGGCTCCTCTTCTCCTTCTTCGAACCCGTCTTCTATGCCGGCTGTTGCAGCAATGTCTGTAACGTCTAACATTATGGTTTCCGACCCAAGGCTCCAGTTTGGGCTATCTACAAGATTAAGCTTGCCAGACCATCAGATGGATAGTAGCGGACCTCTCATAATCTCTTATGGTTCGATGCGCATAATCCGTACGTCATATTCTTCATGCTCTCTCCGAGTTCAATACGGGTCTTTTAAGGGAAAACGGTCGCAACCGTGAATCCTTCGAGCATGGTCGAGAAACGTGTCTTCAGTATCACCAACAATCTTTCACATGCTGGAACGGCTCGTCGGCAAACGAGTTCTCGCAGTGATCAACCGCGACTTCGGCTACGAAGGACGCCTAGCCGTCGTCTCACACGAGCCGCCGGGGATCTGGCTAACAGAAGCGGAGGCTGTCATACTGCGCTCGAGCGTAGTCAGCCCGATTCCACAGGTAGTAAATAGGGAGTCGAAGGGAGAGACCTTCCTCCATCTAGACTCTGTTCAAAGGCTGGAGACCATTCCGGAGGCAAAGGGCAATTCGAGAAGATAGAGTGGGCTGGCTAGACGGGCTCTTCATCGGCGCATCAAACGCCACCCTGGTTATTGATCCATCAACAACCCGGAGAATTCCCAAGACAGCGCGGGTCTTCGTCTCCCACGCGCACGGTGACCACACTGGCGGTTTCAGATACAAGGGGCTCAAACAGTCCACTTCGCAGACTAGAGACATTCACCGTGCTCTACACGATCAGAGGATAGGGAGCTTTCGCGCATTGGAGATCAACAGTCAGCTCTTGGTCGACGATATCCGTGTCAAGGCCCTTGATGCGGGGCATATGCTGGGCTCAGCTCAGTTCTTCATACAGACTCCGAACACGTCGATACTATACACTGGCGACATCAACTGCATAGACACGTTGACGACGAAAGCTGCAGAGCCCCAGCTATGTGACATACTCGTCATTGAAGCCACATACGGGTCTCCGCACTACCGTTTCCCAACCCGGGAGACTGTCTATGCAGAGATTGTCGAATGGGCTCTGGAGACGATAAGACAAGGACGCATACCGTGTCTGCACGTCTACGCTGCCGGCAAGGCTCAAGAGGTCGTCCGATTGTTCAACGTCTACACTCATCTGCCAGTAATCGTTAACCCGAGGCTTGACGGAGTCAACGAGACGTATCACAAGAGTGGTGTGCATCTAGACTGGTTCTCTTCTGATTCTAGAGATGGGAAGACGATTCTCGACAAGGATCCCTGCATCTATCTTACCACACCCAGCGATCGAGCCCACATCGGACGTAGGTTCTCTAGGGGCTACGCGACTGGCTGGGCGCTATCACTCAACGGTAGAGTCACTGCCTTTCCGTTGAGTAGTCATGCAGATTTTGACCAACTGATCTCCTTTGTCAAAGCATGCGACCCAGACGAAGTCTATATTTTCACGGGCTTTGCAGAGGATTTGCGTCGGGCACTAAGCTCGAAGCTTGGGCTTGATGCTAGAGCTGTTCCTTCTTATCTCCAGAGGACACTCGCTGAGGACTATTGATCTATCTGACGGGGAGGAGGAAGAAGAATAGTAGTGCGAACGCAACCAGTCCGATTCCAGAGACTATTACCAGCTGTGGGCTCAGCTTCACACCTGGAGTGTCTTCCTCGAAAAACCGCAAAAGTCCGGCGCTGGCCGCGGGCATAGGCGCCTCATCGCGTCTTCTCTTTTCCCGCTTAGTGCTCAACCCTAGGTCGTCCTATCGGAGTGTTTTAGCATCGCCGGTAATAAGTTTGGTGAGAGCGGGCTTCTGCACAGTGACATTCCCGTCGGGTGAGTATTTGAGAAACTATCGGATGTGGATGTAGCTGTAGGCGTCCTTGCTGGTTTCGAAGGCATAGTGGACGCGCTGGTAGTTTCTTCGAAACTCGGATACGTCACTCGCGACTTTGCGAGGTTCCTCGCCTTTGACGACTATTCTTGTCATGAGATCCGCTATGTGTTCCATCTCCGATTCTTTCATTCCTAGCCTTGTTACTTCTGAGACTCCGCATCTTATTCCTCCTGGGGCTTCGAAGTGTCTTCCTGCCTTGATATCGTAGGGTAGCAGGTTGCGATTCAGTATGATGTTTGCGTCTTCAAGTTTTTTCTCGATTGTCTTTCCGTCTCCGAACCTCGTAATGTCCGCGACTAGGAGGTGTGATCTGGTGAATCCTTTCTTCTCGCCTAGTACCTGGAATCCTCTCTCGTGGAGGGCTGCAGCGAGGGCTTGGCTGTTCTTGACGATCTGGGACGCGTATTCTTTTCCGAACGCGAGCATCTCCGCGAACATCACTGCTTTTCCTGCTAGATGATGGAGGTGGTGGTTGCTGACGTTGCCGGGAAAGGTCGACTTTTTGATCTTCTCTCCATGTTCTGGCTTGGACAGGATGAGACCGCCTTGAGGTCCCGGAAGAGTCTTGTGAGAACTCGCCGTCATCGCGTCGGCGCCTTCATGCATTGGATCCTGGAACTGTCCGCCGGCCACTATTCCGGCGACATGGGCTGCGTCAAAGCAGATCCTGGTTTCATGTTCCTTGAGAGCTTCGGCAAGCTGCTTGACGGGGTGGGGGAAGGGGAGCACTGAGCCTCCAAGCATTGCGAGAGTTGGTTTTTTTCCCTCTTCGGCTAGTTTCTGGATTTTTTTCTCTGTGGCGTCGATGTCTATGTTCATCTCTTCCGTGTCAAACGGGAAGTATTCCACGTTTAGGCCTCTGACGGCGCCCGCTGTGCCTCCGAATTCCTTCTTTCCCATGCTGATGTGGCCGCCTGCTGGGATTGCGAGTGCGAGTATTGTGTCTCCGGGTGTGGTGAATGTGGTGTAGGCTACGAGGTTGGCGCAGACTCCTGAGATGGGTCTGACGTCTGCGAATTCTACTCTGAAGAGTTGTTTTGCGAGGTCGATGCAGATCTGTTCGACCTGGTCGATGTACTTGCAGCCTGCGTAGACGCGTTCTCCGGGCCATCCTTCCGCGTACCTGTTGCCAAAGTCGGAGAGGATGGCCTCACGTACGGCTGGGCTGGGGATATTCTCGCTCGCGATTAGTGGGAGGGAGTTTGCAAACCACTTCTGATGAGTCTCTAACAGTTCGAAAACTTTGTTGTAGGATTGTCGTGGTTCCAAGTTAGCTGCCTGGTTTAGAGGTGGATGGGTACGCCTAGTGAGTCTCGGAGTTTTCTGAGGATGGGTTCAAGGGGTCCGGTTTCTAGGCTTATGGCGATGATCTGGTTGTTGTGGGGTAGGAATATGAGGTCTATCTTCTCATACTGTACTGATATGTGACTTAGTGGTCCGCACTGGGTTTCTAGCTGGGATAGTGTGTCGAGTATTAGCGGTGGGACGCTTCCCATGAATTTCCGGTCGTAGCTTTCGGGTGTGAAGCTTGCGACGCTTGTCCGCATTCTTGATTCTACGAGTTTGTGGTTCCGGTCGAGCAGTGCGACGTACCGGATTCTAGGGTCTAGGGCGAATAGGTCGTCTGCTAGACGTGCTTGGGGTCTGCTCAAGCTTGACCTCCTTCCGTTTTGTTCTTGGTATCTAAAGGAATGCCTAGGCGTTTCCCGAGATTCCCGGAGGAGCACTCTCGTGTCGCGAGAAGAACATTGTTGGCCGCCTTTTTTCCTGGAGGCTCTCGCCAGCCGGAACATTTCTCGGGCAAGGACTCTGTTTTAGCGCGTAGAGTGGGCTTTGACCGTGATCTTCGAAACGGGACTCTTCCCCTGGACAGAAGCGTGAAACAAAGGGGGTAACAGGACCGCCTGCCATGATCTGTGATCAGGGCTTATTCTGGGCGAGTTCCAGGGCGGGCGAGAAAAGTGTGAAGGAATTTTTTTGTGTTAACATACCCCCCGGGGGGTCGAGGAAAAGATAGCAGAAAACAATAGTTAACAGGAAAAGAAAAGATAAGAAAACGGATCCGTTTTCAAGAAGAGAGAATTTTTTCCGCATGGCGGTTTTGTATGGAGGAGCTGCGTGTTTCTGAATTCCTAGTTAGGGATCAGGGCTTGAACGAAGGATTCTGAGTGTCTCTTCAGGATAGGATTTTTTGGTTCCTACATGTGGGGCATTTTATACCTGTCTAGTTTCAGGACCCGTATACGCGAGTAATCTGGGCGGTTTGTTGTTGGAGTACAAGTGGGTAGTTCTCACCGTCACGACCGTCGGCATTTTCATGGCGACTCTGGACTCGAGCATTCTTGTCGTGGGTCTGCCGCAGGTGGTTGTTGCGCTGAACACGAACCTGGTTGTTGGTGTCTGGTTCATCACGATCTACCGGCTCATGATAACCATCCTCTTAGTTGGGATTGGGAGAATTGCGGACTTGTATGGTCGGGTCCGGATGTACAATCTCGGCTTCGCCATCTTTACGGTCGGCTCTCTCCTCTCCGGCCTCTCCCTGACTGCGGAGGAGCTTCTGGCTTTCCGACTTGTTCAGGGGGTCGGTGCTGCTCTTCTCTTCGTTAACAGTGTCGCGATTGTAACGGATGCTTTTGCTGGCGAAGGATTGGGAAAAGGGATTGGGATAAACCAGGTCGCAATCAACGCGGGAACGATTACCGGCTATACTCTGAGCGGTATTCTCATCCAGCTCTTCACCTGGCGGTCAATTTTTCTCGTCAACGTTCCGATTGGAATCTTCGGAACATACTGGTCGCATCGAAGGTTGAAGGAAATCTCTCAACCGACCCGGGGGGAAAGGTTCGATCTGCCCGGCGCGGTAACTTTCTCAAGCTCTATCACTCTGCTTCTACTAGGCCTGACTATTGGTAGCTTTACCGATGCTCTGAACCTGGTTCTCATTGGCTCAAGTGGAATTCTCATGGTCTTCTTCTTTCTCGTCGAGCGTCGGACCAAGTTTCCAGTTCTCGATCTCTCCCTCTTCAAGATCAGGCTCTTCACCGCGGGAAACGTTGCCAATCTGCTCAGCGGCCTCGCATTCGCTGGGCTTGCTTTTGTGATGACTCTCTACTTCCAACTCGTTAGAGGGTACGATCCGCTTCATGCGGGAATATTTCTCGTCCCACTCGACGCAACGTTGATCGTCATTGGACCGATAAGCGGTACTCTATCAGACAAATGGGGGGCAAGAGGACTAAGCACTCTCGGTCTCATAGTAGCCTCCGCAGGATTTTTCGCCTTGTCACGATTCGACCAATTTACTCCCTATTCTCAGATCGTAGTAGGCCTGGTCCTGGTCGGATTTGGAATCGGTCTATTCCGTAGCCCGAACGCGAGTTCTGTCATGGGCTCGGTTCCAGCCTCAAAGAGAGGAATCTCCTCCGCCGTAAGAGTTACCATCATCAACACGAGCATCGTCGCCAGCATACCACTGGTCCTCGCACTGATGACCGTTGATGTTCCATACAACAAGCTGATCAGCATTATCGGAAACACGAACCTAATCATGAGCGTTCAAGCGCCGAACGGGTCTCTAGGCGGCTTTCTTCCGGGATTGCAGCATGCTCTCCTTGTGTTTTCAGGGATCATTCTTGTTTCAGCAATCTTCTCTTTACTCCGAGGCTCAACTAACCCGGAATTGTCTAGCGCCGGCTCCTAGACGAATTCGTAGCAAACAAGAGTCCCCGCAAGTTGCGAATGGAAATTTCCTCAGGGTCTTGAGGATTCTGAATCCTAACTCGCTGGTGTGTAGTCTACTGTAATCATCTGTGAATTGGTGTTGACAGCGACCACGTCCCAGTTGCCCTGGCTTGTGGGAGTGAATCTCAGCGTGGTCTGAGCTGTCTGTACATTGAGAATACAGCTGTCAAATGAAAATGGGATTCCTCCGGGGGTGCTGTTGTTGAAAGTCCAAGTAATGAAATTGGTTTCTGGCATCACACAGAATGATGCCATTCCGTTCGTTACGCTTACTCCTATCGCAAAGTTGTCGCTGCTCGAGACTCCGCGCAGCGTCAGAGAGTAGATTCCTGGGTTCTTCTGGGTTCCTCCTCTAATGTCGCGGGTTACGGGGGTCTGGATCGTTCGCGGAGGAGGATGTGGGAGGTAGGGAATGCTTGCAAAGACTATTCCAACGGAGAGTGCTACGATGCCTGCGCCGATGATGATGGTTCGGAGTCTCGGGAATTTGCGCGCCATGATTTCGAGGTCTCTCCCAACTGGTTTCTAGGAACTGGAGTCTAATAAACGACGTGAGGGAAAAATCGAACCAGCATCACGTCTCTCCTTTTTACATGATGTAGCGGGGAATCTCGAATTGAGAAGAGGTCCAATGTACCCTTGCTTGTTGGAGCCCCGGCCGGGGATTGAACCCGGGACCTACAGCTTTCTCGCTCGAGGTACAAGGCTGTCGCTCCACCACTGAGCTACCGGGGCTATCGCGTGGGGGTGGAGTTGAGGCTAAGATAAGTTCTACTGATTGCTGATGTTCAGTCGGGTTTCTCATCCCGCATTCTTTCCGCCGCTCTGACGAGCGCCTCAACCCCCGGAAGGCTCTGGCCTGAGAGCAGCGAGAGCATCGCACCTCCTGCCGTGCTGACATGTTTGAATCTCTCATCTATGCCAAGAATCGAGGCCAGACCCACCAGGTGTCCACCTCCTATGACCGTGTAGCCGTTGCTCTTGGCCATGGCTTCGAGCACCTGCTTGGTGCCGAGGTCGAATCCGTCTCTCTCGAACACGCCGAGCGGCCCGTTAGCGACAGTAGTGGCAGCTCCCTCCACCACTTTCGAATATTTTTCGACGGTTTTGGCTCCGATGTCTAGGGCTGATTCTTTCAAGGGGATGTCTATTCCCCGGTCAGTTCTCTTTCCTCTTGTATCTCCGTATGCTAGGTCGACGGGGACTTCGATCTTGTCCTTGTACTTCATCCATAGTGATTTTGCGTTTTTGATATGAGTTTGAAGTCCAGCCATTTCTTTCTCGTCATCTGCCGGGATTTTCTTGTCCATCGCTTTGAGGAAGAGCTTTGCAGGCACTCCCCCAAGCAGTATCTTGTCGGCTTTGTCACGCGTTAGAATGTGTTCTATGACCGGGATTTTATCTTCGACCTTCGAGCCCCCGAGAACGTAGACGCATGGTCGTCTGGGTTCTACGAGTAGTGCAGAGACTGCTTTGAGTTCTCTCTCCATTAGTCGCCCCGCAGCGCTCGGCAGTGCTTCTGTCAAACCAACAATGCTCGGTTGCGATCGGTGGGCAGCTGCAAAGGCATCGTTGATGTTGAGGTCGAAGAGCGGCCGAAGCTGTCTGACGAAGTGTGTCTTGAGCAATTTCTCAGGTTTGTCGTCAACATTCTCCTCGGCGCAGAATCTAAGATTGTCAAGGACGAGCACATGGCCCGGCTCGACCTTTGCTATCTTCTGACGAGCGTGGGGACCGAGGACATCTTCTACGAACTCAACGTTTTGGCTGCAGTATTGCGCGAGCGCCGCCGCGTGCGGTTCTAGGTTCGTGAAGTCGTCTTTTCCCGGTCTGCTCTGGTGTGATCCGAGTATGACCCGCGCGTCCTGTAGTCCGGCTAGGGTTTCTGAGATTGCTCTAATTCTGGTCTCGTCAAGAATCTGGTGGGTTGACGGATCTAAGGGGACGTTAATGTCCACCCTTAGGAAGACCCTTTTGTTGCTTGTCTCCACGTCGTCGAGTGTGAGGAAGTTGTGGCCGGACAAGCTTGCTTCCTTTTGGTTAGGCTCCTCTTGGTTTTTGTTTCTGTTTAATGTTTCTCGGGCCAATGCTTTTTAGCAATAGGCTCTGCGCGGGCTTCTTGCCGGGGTGGCTCAGCTTGGTCAGACCCCGAAAGGGGAGCCATAGCGCCGGACTCATAATCTGTCTTGAGAGATCCGGAGGTCGCGGGTTCGATAAAGGACCTCTTTCGAGAGCCCCGCCCCCGGCACTTTGCGCAGGAGGCGCAACCACTATCGCGCTCTGGAAGGGCTAGCTCCTGCGGAGAATGTCGACGTGACCATCTTTTCTGCCGACATATGCGACATCGCACATCCCGAGGAATAGTCCTGTTTCCACCACTCCTGGGATCTTCTTGAGTTTCTCGTGAACTATCTCTGGTCGGCGTAAGCTTCTGAAGTATACGTCGGCGATGAGGTTCCCATTGTCAGTTATGACGGGTCCGACCTTGCCTGTGCCCTCTCTCAGAACTATCTTCTCGGAGATCTTTCTGATTTTCTCAAGTGTGGATGCGTAGCCGAACGGGACGATCTCGACGGGTATTGGCTGGGGTCCACCTAAGGTCTTCGAGAGTTTCTTCTCGTCGACCACGATGACAAGCTTCTTTGCAGTCGAATCGACAATCTTCTCTCGCAATAGCGCGGCCCCTCCGCCTTTGACGAGGTCAAGGGTTCGCCATTGTATCTGGTCAGCGCCATCCAACGCTAGGTCCGGTTCCGTGTCCTCTTCTAGGGTTGCTGTTTTGAGGCCCAGTTTCTTTGCGGCGATTTCTGTCTGGTAGGATGTTGGGATGAAGACGATCTTGAGATTCTCTTTCTTGATTCGCTCGGCGGCTAGTTCGAGGGCTCGCAGGATGGTGTTGCCGCTCCCGAGGCCGATCGTGGTGTTGTCTCTGATCTCTCTTACTGCCTGAGCGGCGGCACTTACTCGGGCCTTGTCGGTCCAGGACACGTTCTTGCCTAGCCTTCGGTTTCTATCTGTTCCAGGCGTTCCATTGCCTTGAGTACTTCTTCTCTGATCGTTTCTAGTCGTTCTTCAGCTTTGTTCTTAGGTTTCTCCTTTGGCGGTCGTTCTTTCGGAGGGTTTGTGGTTGGCGGGGTTGGGCTTGATTCCGTCTTTGGGGGCTCGGCGGGCTGGCTTGTTGTTTCGGGTGTTGTCCGTACGGCTGGTCTGATCTGGCTGATCTTCAGGTCTATCTCGAGCATTTTTTCGTGGAAGCTCTTGAGGAGGTCTTCTTTGGCGGATTCGAGGTCGTAGAGGTCTACTGTCTTCTTGTGAGTATCTATTTCCCCGTCTACTCGTTTGAGGTCTGTTTTGTATCGTTGTAAGAGCTGGTTTTTTTCGTTGTCGTTGATCTGTCCTTTTGTTTCTGCTTCGTAGATCTTTGTGAGGGCGTCTCCGATGATGTCTCTTTCTAGGCTTGCAAGTCGGAGTTTGTCGCGGGACCTTGAGACGTCGTTGCTGGTGATCGTTTTCTTGAGAATGTCTGGAACAGGGAAAGGTTCTGTTTTGGTGGGCTCTTCTATGTTCTTGTTTTCTTCGGGTTCGGTCTTCTTTCTTCCGAATAGGAGTATGAGTGTGATTAGTGTGAAAGGTGCCGTTTGGCCCTTTCTACGCATTAGAAGCATTCCTCTAGCGTTCTTCGTTGGTTGACGGGCGCCGGATTATTAATGGTTTAGCAGAGATGACTGTGGTCTTGTTACCGCGCTGGGGGGTTGGTGCGTCCAAGTATGGTTATCTAGTGTTTCTGTGATTGTTGTTTTTGGGTTAGTCCATGTCCCTTGCGATGCAGTGTGAGAGTTGTGGTCGGCCGTTGGCTTCGCGCGAGGAGCATGGGGCTCAGGATCTCGACAATCCTTACTGCATTCACTGCACTGATATGAAAGGAAAGCTTTTGCCTTTTGAGAAATTGTATGATGACTTGGTCGCTTCGGCTATGCAGACTCGCTGGATGAACAAGGAGCAGGCGGAGAAGTTTGCATTGGAGGAGATGGGTAAGTGGCCGGCTTGGAAGGATCGGGTCGACAAGATGCTGAAGCGCTAGAGGCGCAAATTTCTAGCCCGTGTCACATGGACTTGGGTTGGTAGATTCGTTGTTCTTGGTCAACTAGATCCGCCTAAGGTTAATTAGCAATGTCGCGCGGCGAAACGCGCAAGCCCCGGTGGCTCAGCCTGGTAGATGTCTACCCAGCCTAGAGCATTGCCTTGGTAACCCTTTCAAACAGGCAAGGGTCACGAGTTCAAATCTCGTCCGGGGCTCCAGGCTACTCAAAGCTGGCTCTACTTCTGGCCCGGTCGAGCTTGGAGTTGAAAGCTTCGGCATCGCCTCTCGAGGAAACATGCAGTCAAAGATTCTCAGATACGGGGATGATTAGTCGAAAGAGGGCACACGGATTGGGCTGTCTTGCGAGGTATGAATCCTGGGGATGGCTTGAATAGGCGCTTCAAAGAAATATTATCGGATTTCATGAGCCGGGAGTCGGAGAGCATAGTTGGAGAGATCCCTGTCGTTGCTCGCTTGTCTCTTGGTATCGAGCGGCTGATTCTATTCGTGACTGATACAAGAGTAATCGTTGCGCACGCAGGAAAGAGAGGCGCAGGGGCCTATGCTACATCTGCGCTTTTTGGGAGGCTGAGTGGGGGGGTCGAAGATGTCGTGAAGAGTGGAGGCGAGTCGCTTGGAAAGCGCGCACTACACAGTATTACTCCCGCAAAGATTCTGGCCGCAGACAAGGACAATTTTCATTTGAGATTCGAGGAGATTATCAGTGTCAGGCTGGTCGAGACGCCGTTTACGAGAGAGATGACAGTGCTGACGACAGACGACAAATTCGAGTTTCAGACGCATCAATCCGTGGATAGCATCATAGAACTACTGCAGGTACATCTAGAGTCGAAGTTGACTGTTGAAAGGCTACCCGAAGCCGTACGCAAGAATCGGAAGCATTAGCCCCGACCTTCAACTCGACCGCGGTATGGCCCGTCTAGGGATAAACCAATATTCCACGGCTTCGTTTATCTGGGTGAATGCCTAGTAATACGAGGGGAGCATCGAGTTCTTGAAGCCGCGTTGGGTTCTCGCTACTTTTCTCCTCCTTCTGGTCTTCTCAGTGCCACATCTCTCTCCTGTTAGAGCAGCCTCTAGCCAGCCTTTCTCGATCGTATACCTTAGTCCGGTCTCGCATAATGCAACGAGTGGATCGTCTTTCACCATCAACGTAATGTTGAATCTCACTGCCGGTCAGAGCATCTCGGGCTTTAATGTAAAGCTGAACTACGGCAATCCTCAGCCGAACCCGGTTGTTAGAGCGGAGAGCGTGTCCTACGCAGGCAATATCTTCGGCGATGCCTCTTCCAACTTCGTTTCAACCGAGTGTGTGCCTCCCATCATCAACTGTCAGACCTCGGACCCTACAGACGCCGAATTTGGCTGGGTGCATTTCTCTGCACTGCCCGAAAGTGGCAACCCAGTTAATGGCCCGCTGTCCAAGATGCTCTTCTCGGTCGCGTTCTATGTTGAAAACGTCAGAAATTCAAGCCTGATTCACATAGACACCGCAGACGTTGCAAATGCCGGGTCAGGCCCTTTCGCGACGACCCAGTTCATACCAATAGTCAAGGAAGACGCGATCTTCAGCAATTCAGGAGTCACAGCGTTTTTCAACTATCTCCCAACCGACACACCCGCAGTTGTAGCAGGGCATCCGAATACATTTGATGCTTCAGGGAGCTTCGCAAATGATTCATCCGCCGCCATAACGTCTTACAGTTGGAATTTTGGTGATATGAAAACTGGTAGCGGTCGGACATTTCTCCACACGTTCGGCTCTCCAGGCACTTATAGCGTTACGCTGAACGTCACTGACGTCAACGGCGCTAACGGATCGATTCATAGAATGCTGACTGTCGGAATTCCGCTGGGTGCGTTACTCTTGGCCGTATTTAGTCTCCAGAAAATACTCCAGTCAGGGGTGCTTGTTCGGATCTTCAACTCGTCTAACGTTTTTCCCTTCGAGAATGCGACGACTGATTCCAGCGGACAAGTGGCATTCAATAATCTCGTGCCAGGAATCTACACTCTGGCCTTCTCTGGCCCGACTGTTAAGCACAGTAGTAATGTGACCGAAACCATTCTTGCTGGCTGGACGACGCAGGGTAGTGTGGGGCTCGAGGTTTATGATCCCCCGCCTTCCTCTCCGACGCCCTGGTATGGCGACATTGTATTCTTGGTGGGCCTTGGAGGGGCTGTCGTGATCTTTGGGTTCGGTCTCTTCTTGAGACGCAGGGGCATACGGAAGAAGCAGCGTGCTAATAGAGCCAGTTTGAAGAAGCGATAGGGTTCAGACTGAACCGGACTTGGCTCGATCTTTTGCTTCGGTTTTCTAGGCGGATTCTGGGCGCCCGGTCGGGCGTCGGCGTCTGAATAGAAGCAAGCCCAGTACAACTGCTATTGCAGCGGCCAGTCCGGTTGTTATCCATGGAATTACGCTGAGGTCAGCCGGGGGAGGGGGCGACGGCGGGGAACTTAGAGCTACGGTGCCTGCGCTTGTAGCTTGGTTGACCGCGGAGGTTTGAGATCCTATGACCCTGGCATAGACGTGATAGGTTCCTCCAGCCCATTGTGTGGTGTTCCATGATATTTTGATCGTCTGCGCTGATACTCCTAGGTTTAGCGTGATGGTCGTCTGGGCCACTGTTACGTTGGCTCCACTACCGCTGTTTACGTCCATCGTGATAGTTATGTTGACTGGTATGGTTCCAGTGTTGCTGACCGTGATTGTCATGTCAACCGTCTTGCCTGCCGTTACGGAGACTGTGGATAGGGTTGCAGAACCGAGCTGGACCGATGGCAACGGCGAGATTACTATCAACGTGATGTTGACAAGGTGGTAGAGGATCAAGGTTGTTGCGTTGACTGTGACGGTGTAGGTTCCTGCTGGTGTATTCGTTGTTGTGGATATTGTTAGGGTGGACGCGACTGGTCCGCTAGTGCTGGTTATGGTCACGCTGGTACTGGAGAATACGGAGGTGATGCTAACACCTGTGGGGTTCTTTGCTTGGAGGTTGATGGTGCCTGTGAAGCCGTTGAGACCTATCAGGGAAATGACCGATGTCCCATTCGTGCCGGTTTTGACGGACACCGATGTTGGAGTAGCGCTGGCTCCAAAGTCTGGAACTGGGACATCGACCGTGACTGTCAAACTGTGAGTCAAGAGACCGACGCTTCCGGTCACAAGGATACTGTAGGGGCCGGGTCGAGTGACTGTCTGCACGATAACGTACAGGGTTGATGAGTTAGACATTCCTGCAACCGTGACTCTTACGCTTGTCCGGTTGAGGAACGCGATAATGTTGCCCGAACCCGACGTTGCTGTCAGGTTGACCTCGCTGTTGAGACCGGATTGGCCAGTAAGGGCGATGACGGAGTTTCCGTTTCCGCCCTGTGAGATTGAAACCAATTGTGGGTTGGCCGAAATCTGAAAGTCCGAAACTAACAATGTGATAGTCGTGTTAAGAGTATGGGGACCCAGAGGGTCGCCGGTCACCTTGACAACGTAACTATTCGCTGAAGAAGAAAGGGTGGTAGTGATTCTCAGTACGCTAGTACTGCCTGCCAGTGAAGGAGTAATTGTTGCAGGGGCGAATGAGCATGATACGCCGGGTGGAAGTGTTGGAGCAAAGCATGACAGAGTGACGGGTTGTCCTGTTCCGGTAGTTAGTGTGGCGGTTATCGTATTAGTACCAGACATGCCTTTGATCGCAGTTATGGGTCCAGAGTTGGACAGAGAGTAATCCCCTGACACGACGGCTACACTGATGAGGACTGAGTGCTTGAGTATCCCGTTGACTCCGGTGACATTGATGATATACCTCCCTAGCGGAGTAACTACACCTGTAGCGATAGTCAGTTTTGCAGAGGTGTCTGGCGTCCCCGATGCCGGGGGGGTCACGCTTGTCTTGTTTAGGGTCGATGTGATCCCAAGAACGACCGAGCTGTTGGCAGAGAGGCTTACGGTCCCGCTGAAGCCATTCAAGCTGGCGAGACTGATTGTTACATTTCTGTTTGCTCCCTGAAGGATTGAGAGGCTGGTTGTGTTGCCTCTTATGACGAAGTCTGGCTGCCCGACGAATTGGACATTGATCGTCGCGTTTCTGATTGAACTCTTGCCAAGGCCACTATCTACTGTCTCAAGATTAGGATAGTAGGTGCCCGGCGTATTGTAAGTGTGAAAAGTCGTCGCGCTTGTGAGATTCGCTGTTTGCGAGTTCTCGAACTCCCAGTTGTACAACGCGATAATATGTCCTGCAGTCGCGTTGCTTAGCGTGGCGTCGAAGGAGACCGTTAATGGCGCGAACCCGCTCGTGGGTGTTGCTGCGAAGTTTGCGGTAGGAGTCAGGTCAGTGAAGTCCCCAGCTCGTGTGGTCTCTTGGAGAGGAGTTCCACCCGCGTCAGCTACGAGAACACATACGTTTGGCGGCGAAGCCACACTGCTGTTCGAACAGCCGGCGTTTGTCGGATAGAATAGAGAAGTTGACGCGGTCGCGCCCACAACCTGATAGGTTATGGTGAAAGCCATACCGGAGCATGGTGAGTTACCACCGCACTCGTTGCTTCCCGAACTCTCTATCGTAGTAACCTCGACAACGCCTGGACCGTTAGCGCTGTTCGTTGTACACGA
>Ga0137418_10000826_pt1 | contig 28327 bp, 27 predicted proteins | sample CZODoug3_1_2_16f_FD_122242 | JGI IMG/M metagenome (GOLD analysis project Ga0137418, IMG submission 122242) | Vadose zone soil fungal communities from Angelo Coast Range Reserve, California, USA - CZODoug3_1_2_16fungal (Hybrid Assembly) | ecosystem: Environmental > Terrestrial > Soil > Vadose...
GGAGCCGGACACCCTTTCTTATGCCGGCTCCCGATGCGATGAAAATCGCCTGCATGGAAGAATCGTCGCTCAGATAACCGTGGGCACCGCGGTCTTTGGCAGGAGATATCACGTTGCCAGTCGTTGCGTCGCCGAACATATAGCCCTGTTTCGCGGAAAGCAGTAAGTCCGGAGCCTGATCGCTTTGCGCACGTGTTGGCAGGCCTAACGAGGCAAATTCGCTCGCATCGTAGATGTGATCGACACCCTCGAGATTTTGGAAGAGCGTTCGCAACTATGGCAGTAAGGCATTTCTTTGGGCTGGATCAGTCACGTACACCATCGCGACGCCGCCATCCGGAATGACCCAGACGGAACTTCCACTCGCCTTGGCGAATCCTTTTTGCCGCAGCAAAACATTCGGGCGAATTTCTTGTTGAACGCTGTGAAAGCCGTGGTCGGAGACGATGAAAACAGTGGTCTGGCTGGCGCGGCTGGATTTTTCGATACCACCGAGAATCTGCTTCACGCGGTCATCCAGGAACGCGATGGCGGTGTAACTCGCGCCGCTGCCGGGGCCAAACTCGTGATTCGTGCTGTCGAGTCTGAGGAGATGCACGAGCAAAAGATTCGGCATGTGTTTTTCCAGGATATCGACGGCGGCGTCTGTCCAGATGCGATCCTGCCAGGCTGAATTCTGGTCGTCGAAGGAACGCAACTGTTCTCTGGTGACTACGCCCGCGGCAATGAGTTCGCGTTCAATTTTTCCTCCACGGTCAGGCTTTTCGGCGAACTGCCAGGTAATCGTTTTTGCATCGTAGATGGCGACCCAATCCACCTGGGCGGTGATCATTCCGGCCTGGAACGCGAGATCGTAAACGGTGAGGGAGTGGACCATCAGCTCTTCCGAGCGCCATGGATCGATTTTCGGTGGCTGGTGAGGATCCTTGACACTAAATAAACCATTGAACAAAATCTGATGCTGAATGGCATTCACCCCTGTGACCATTGCGGTATGGTGTGGCCAGGTAACCGTCGGATTGATTGGCCTCATCGAATCCGCGTAAGCCCCCTCCGCCATCAACCGTCGCAATGTGGGAACGGGCAGAAGCGGATCCTTCAACGCATAGGGCCGGGAAACCATCAAGACTGATTACAACGACGGTGCGGTTCGAGGATTGCGCATGGGCCAGAATCGGCGTAAAAAGCCAGAGTGAAATCGCGAAAACTGCCGTCCTTTTCATGAATGAAAAGTTTCCTCAGCGACCTGAAGTCCAATGTCTCCTTTATCTCGTGAACGGCGCAATGAGGCAATAGCGAACAAGTGTTCGCCCCCTGCGCACATAGATCCTGGTTCTCCATTAACTCCTTCTCATCCCATCTGGTTAGCCGGATTACCGGTGACTTGGGTACCGTGAACTACCGCAAAAGCGTTGAGCGGGACTCAGTCTAGATTTAACGATTTAGCTGGCTTTCAGTAAATACGCGGTTATTCTCACTTTTCCATTTTGGGGAATACCTCTCGGAAAAACCAATTTGTCAACCGTTTGTCAACTTTGCGATTGGCCGAACGGCACCACCCTCAAGGCGTTCCGAGGCAACGCAACTCTTATATTCATGCTGCCCGAGCTCGGTCCTCAGAAATAACTGGACTCTAAGAGCAAAAGCCTGCAGGGTTGCCTAGGCATCCCTGCGGTGTGCTGCCTCCATGCGATCGGGAGTTAGGGCATTCGACCGTCGCGCAGTGTTTGGTGGTTCGCGGAGTTTTTAGCAGCTAGAATAAGTTTTGACACGCGAGGCCATATGACTCTCCGCTGGCCAGTTGCCGTTCTAGCCATCACCACTCTACTAGGCTGCTCCGCAAATCCCGGGAGGAAGCATGGGCTGGAGCCTGGGGCACAATTCTTGTTCGAACGAAACCATACTCCAACCCCCTGCGAACAATCGCAGAATCCTCAAACCGGGGTGCGGATAGTCGCAGTTGGATCGAACAGCCCGGCTCACAAGGTTCAACGCACCGATAGAATGGACTTCTATCGCGCAGAGCTGCCAGCCTTTACGATGCGCCTCGGACCTTCGATGTTCGAGGTCTCAGGCAACACCTCAGACAACTATTCCTTGCAATTGTGTGCTGAAGCGGGAGCCGCTTCGGAAAGTGATGCCGAGGCGCTACTCAAAGAAATCAAGCTGGCCCACGACGAACAGATTCTTTCCTTATCGATGCCGAAATTCGTACAAGAGCGGCCTTCGACTGCATTCGTCCAAGTGCAGGCACCACGGGAAACGCCCATCACAGTCAATGGCGACTATGCTGCGATGAGGGTGATTGGAGTGGACGCGCCCGTTCATCTCTCAACGACTCACGCCCGGATCACCTTATTAGATACAACCGGGGACGTCGATGCTAGAGCGGAATCCGGCATCATCGATTTTTCTGGAGATCGTGGACACGTTCGCCTATACGCGGACTGGGAAATCAACTTGAACTTCACCGCACAACACTTCGATGGTTCCCTGGACGCGAAAGCAGCGCAACCCATCCGAGTGCTCTTGCCCTCAGGATTTGCAACAGCATTTGAAGTGATCGTGCAACGAAAGTCGGATTTCGCCTGTCGCGCGGACATATGTGACCACGTTGCATTTCATAATAGAGATGGAAAGTCCGTGTTCACGTTCGGGTCGGGAGACCCGGCCTTGCACTTTACTTCTCTGGGCGGACCCGTCGTCGTGGACAGCACCGATCGATTGCCACCAATCAATAGAGGGCAATAGCTCTTTTCGATGTCTAGAGCTGTGCCCACCTCGGGAGATGGATAGCTAGCGACAAATCCTATTACCATCAGTCATCGGCGCTGGCGGGCTGAGTCCTGGAAAGTCGAATTACCGGAAAAGTGCCGTACCATTACTTCACTTCCCCGGTTACCGCGTTTACCAGGACCTTGCCGACCTTTAAAGCGTCCGCTAGACTCCAACTGAAAGCGCGGTCCGTTCAAGGTTGCTATCAAGCGGAGACGCGAAATGCTAACTGCAAAATTGTTCGCAACTCTGGCGATAATGCAAGTTGCTCTCGTCGCTCTATTCAGAAGTACAACACCCTCTAAATCTATTGATGTCTTTTTTCATGTGACTTATTTTGTGATTGATCATATTCACTTGATGGGGCTGACAGCTCTTGCTAGTGCATGTTTTGCGCTAATTTATTTCGCGGCATCCCGATGGGTTTTGCATCCCTTAAACAATTCCCCAGGTATAACGCACTTTGTCCTCGCACTGGCAGGGTACATCCTTCTATTTTTGGCTGTTTACTCGATAAGGGCCATGGCAGCGAGCGGCGAGCCAGTGGGCCGGGCTGTCAATCATTGGCACTTTCTTGCGTTCCTAGTCGGAGTGTTCTGTTTCTTGTTGGGTTGCGTCACGCTCGCCGTGAATTGCGCAGGGACTGCCGTTGCGGCATTTCGCTCTCAATAGAAGCTAGTTCCTGATAAGTCGACTAATCAGGACTTGAGCACGGCCCTAATCTCGGAGGGAGACCAAACGCCGTCATTGGAATTTTTTGGGTTCCATCAGAGGTAACAGGTTGTAGTAGAAAGTCATTCGCAACACGATGAACGGCTCCGAAAAATTCTCTGGTAGATGGCTGAACGGAGCCGCCTCTCGGACAGCTCCTAGACTAGCAGTATCCAGCTCACTTTTCTGAGAACTCGCTATCATTTTCAACGAGTCTTTTTGGATATTTCCGTCCCGCAGGATGCGGAACTCTACCGTGTTTTTCCCTTGTAGGCCCTTCTCGATGGAAGGTGGGAACCGCCGAATCGCGTTAGAGAAAGAGTCAATGCGGGAACACATGCGACAAAAGCAGGTGCGCTGAAACGATGAAAGTCGGTGCAAACGGCCGGTCTTTTACCGTTCCATAACCCTATGTAATTGTAATTTCGGGAGTTACTTCGAGCGAGAACCAGATTCCCCGAAATTGTTGGAAGCATTAAAAACGCAGAGCAAAGGGTGAAGTGTTTGGAAGGTGCGAACGCGCTTGCAAAGCAGGTGCTCTCCCAGCTGAGCTACACGCCCACAGTGGGGGCTTGTATTAATTTTAAAGCATTTGCAACCGTTCGCAAACTCCGAAAATGCACGTTTTGCCCTCTTGGAGTGTACCCCTAGAGTGAGACAGTTTAATGTTGCACACTTTGCTGGAAAGGAGGCGCAAAGTGGGACGAAAAAAGGGGCAACGGTACGGTAACGAATTTCGGCGGCAGGCCGTTGAACGAATGAATACATGCGCCAACATCGTCGGGCTCGCGCGGGAGCTCGGCGTGGGTCGCAGACTGCTTTATGTGTGGCGCGATCGATTCGACGAGACCGATCCTCCACCTCAGCGATCCCGCGAGCTGATCCTGCGCAAGCAAATCCTCAAGCTGAAACGACTATTAGCGAATAAAGTTCTGGAGGTGGATTTTTTCAGACGTGCCTTGCAAAAAGTAGGAGCTCGACGTGCCCGGAGGAACAGTCTTGGCGACGAGGCATCTACGAGGAAATACGAAGAGGGATGCCATTGCAAGGTCACCTGAGTGTCGAGCGAATGTGCCGTTTAGCCGACGTTAGCCCTGCTGGATTCTATCGCTACCTGAGAGGAAGGTCGCGAGTCGACGAAGACGGCCTAGGGAACTGTTGTTTGAGTGCCAAAAGGACCGCGAACAGGATTTCGAAATACATCCCCAGGTTGCGAGGCATCCGGGATCACGAGGTGCTGGGAACTTAGCGACGCACGGGTTATGACCTCCGCAATCAACCACACGGGAGTTATCGCACGGTGGCTCGAAACAAAATGTCCGGTGCGGCTACGCCTCTGGAAAATGCTTCACGTCCGCATGCGCAACTGGTCTTCTTGAGGTGATTCGATCATTCCGCGTAACATACAACCATGGTCACCATCCTCGGAGCGGGCGGCGCGATCGGTAGCGAGCTTGTCAAAGAGTTCACCGCTCGTAACGAGCCTCTTCGGCTGGTCAGCCGGAATCCCAAACTGGTTCCCGGCGCCGCGGAGGCAGTCGCAGCCGATCTGTCCAACCTTGACGATACCGTTAAGGCAGTTACTGGTTCCAGGATTGCGTTTCTGCTTGTCGGTCTGAAGTATGACATCACGGAATGGCGGGCACTGTGGCCGCGCATCATGCGCAACGCCATCGAAGCCGCCAAGCGCGCGAACGCAAGATTGGTCTTCTTCGACAATGTGTATATGTACGGGAAAGTGGAGGGTGTGATGACCGAGCAAACGCCCTTCCGCCCTTGCAGCAAAAAGGGTGAGATCCGTTCGCAGATCGCCACCATGCTCTTAAACGAGATGAAGAGGGGAAACCTCACGGCGCTCATCGCTCGCTCCGCCGACTTCTATGGCCCCCGAGCCCGGACTGGCATCCCCAATGTTCTAGTGTTTGACAAATTGGCCAAGGGCGCGAAAGCGAGTTGGCTTGCCAACGATTCTGTGAAGCATTCGTTCACCTTCACGCCGGACGCCGCGCGGAGTCTGGTGCTGCTGGCGGAAAGCGAAAGCGCCTGGAATCAAACATGGCACGTTCCTACTGCTCCCGATCCGCCGACCGGGAAACACTTCATTGAACTCGTAGCCAAGGAGTTCGGAACGCAACCGAAGTACCGCGTGCTCACCCGGCCGATGCTCAGGGTGGCAGGGTGGTTCGATACAACCGTCCGAGAATTGTACGAGATGCTTTACCAGTACGAATTCGACTACATCTTCGACTCAACAAAATTCACGACAGCGTTCCGCTTTCAGTCGACTTCTTACGCCGAAGGCGTCCGCAGAACGGCCCAGGCCTACGGACAATAAGGGTCACTGCATGACCACCCAGGAAAGCTTCGCCAAAAGGTAAATTGAATTGCCATGGAGCCAGGCAGAAGGCACCAGCACCATCATCTCGTCGATACTTTCTCAAGCGGAAACAGGAGCGGCTGCTCTAAGCCATTGCTCCATCTGATCATGTTTCACCAAGCCGGCCTGCTGCATTACCAGCCGTCCACCGAAAAACACAGCGAAGTTTGGTATGCCGCGAACATCGAGGCGTCCAGCGAGTTGCGGGTACTGTTCCGTATCCACTTTTAACACTATCGCCTTGCCCGCCATGTCAGCTGCGGTTTTCGCCACTTCCGGAGCCGCCATGCGGCAGGGCCCACACCAATCCGCCCAGAAGTCCACCAGAATGGGAACTGGCGCATTTTGGATGACTTCATCAAACAATTCCACGTCGACCGCCAGCGGTTCGGCGATTGGGGGCAATGGTGATTTGCAGCTCCCGCAGCGCCCAGTGCTAGCCAGATATTTTGCTGGGATGCGGTTCTTCTGTCCGCAATGGCTGCAGGCGCGGATGACCGGCATGGTGAACCTCCAACATTGCTCAATATACGCTAGACATAGGATGATTTGGAGGGCTCGACCATCTACATCAACAAATCGAAAAGTTGAAAAGCACGTTCCCACTCTTCTGAGGCGGGATGCTTGGTCTTGGGATCGATAATCTTAAAGCTGCGCGCGACAGCAAAACTTAACCCGCCTGCAATTTCTGGCAAACGCCGCTCAACCTCTGGACTGAAGGGCAGATCGCTCCGTGGCTCGGGAATAGCACTCTCCAATATGCGCTCAAGTCCCACATCGGTGTCGAGAACTCGAAATGCCTGAATACTCTCTTGAAGTCCCTTCGCAATGGGAAGGTCCCGGATTTCCACGGCAACTCGGCCGTTGGCTTTGGCCGTGTGCTGAGCCACAAGGAGCAAATCCACAATCTTCTTATCAACAAAATCGTAATAACGCCTGATATCCTCTTTGTCGATTTCCAGGCTCGCTGCCGCTCGGAAGAAATGTTCAATCTGGTGGATGCCCTGGACCCGTTTGTATTCCTTCACGTTGTGAACGGGATCGAGTGGACTCATCCTTGGTTTGTGCATTTTCCCTGGTCCTTATTATCCCTTATTGCTGTGACGGCCTCGCTGCATGTTGCGAATTTAAGACCTTCTCATCGCATATTGCGCAATCGTCACTGCAATTCGGGCCGCAGCCGCTACTCTTCGATTTGCGCCGTGCAGTTCAGCGTGCCGCTTCCGCGGCAAGTCAAAATGACGTTGCCGGCGCCCGCAACCGCAACTTTATGGCCGATATCAACGACTCCGCTCGTTCCGGGCGCGTCGATGATACAGGCTGGTGGAGTCGCGTTTCCGCTGTCATCCGTGGCGCTCACGCAAGTTATTCGAACCGGACCGCTGGTGGTGGTATTCGCGGAGTGAACGCCCTTCGAATCAGAACTTGCCGAAATGGTTTTCGCTTGTTTTTGCGCGCTTCGGTTGCATGCCTCCGCAATCGTCATCAAGCCGAGAGCCATAACCAAAAGAGTCTTTGTAAGAGCGCTCATAAAATCTCCTCTCATCTGGCAGCCAAAATGATTTGCGATTACTCGTTGGACGTCGTCCCACGGAAGTTGCAGCAATTGGAATCGATGTAATACCGAAACACCAATCGGTGCCGGGTTTCTGTAGAGCAAGAGAAGACCCATTCGGTTTCGTCCGCAAAAATGGAAAACAGGATTGTTTCGATGCTGAAACAGAAACGCTTATGTTGTTGTACGCGGACCGCCGCCTGAGCATGGCTCATCCAGTGTCGGGCGAGCGACTCCAGATGTCAGAGGAACGGCAGATTTTGGATTAGTCTTGACGGACTCGGGGTCGGTGCTCCTTCCCAAAGGTAGTAGAGCATTGTCCAAGCGGGTGATTGCCTCCTCACCTGCCACCGCACTAGATTGCGCAACACACAAAGATAGCCCAGCTGGACTAACGGATGCTGTGTCAGACAACGGACGAAAATCAGGCCAGAAAGAATTGAGGGTGCGATGTGCAGTGCCACAATCCCGATACAGAGTCAGGGGAGTAGGGCGCCAGAACGAGGGACTCACACGCAAGACATAAGCGGAGCAGACCATGGTGCTTCGCTGTCGGAAAGCATTGGAGAAAGCCCGAGCTGGAAACATGTCCTCGAGCAAGTAGAAATTGTGGCTGCTACCGGCTCCGCAGTATTGATTTTAGGCGAAACGGGCACCGGCAAGGAACTCGTTGCCAGGGCCCTCCACCAAATGAGCGCGCGACACGAGCACAGTTTTGTTGCCATGAACTGCTCTTCGATTCCAGCGGGATTATTGGAGAGTGAACTTTTTGGCTATGAGCGGGGCGCTTTTACCGGGGCAGTCTCTCAAAATATCGGCCGTTTTGAGCTGGCAGACCGGGGAACTCTTTTTCTTGACGAAATCGGCGATTTCCCGCTTGAGCTCCAGCCGAAACTCTTGCGGGCTCTGCAGGAGCACGAATTTGAGAGACTCGGAGGCCGTCGAACGATTCGCGCAGACTTCCGTCTGGTAGCAGCAACGAACCGGGATCTGGAACAAATGGTGGCGAAGGGTCTGTTTCGCAACGATCTCTACTACCGGCTGAATATATTCCCGATCGAGATTCCCGCCCTGCGGCATCGTACAAAGGATATTCCTGCGCTCGCTTGGCACTTCACACGAAGATACGCGCAGCGAATGGGCCGGCGAATCGAATCAATCCGCACGGAGGATCTGGCGGCGCTAAGCCGGCATTCATGGCCGGGCAATATTCGGGAACTACAGAATTTTATTGAGCGTTCCGTCATCCTGTCAAAAGACAATGTCCTTCAACTTCCCCTCGAGGAATTGAATCGCGCGAGAACCGACGCTCGGCCGGCCGTACGGACTCTTGCCGAAGTGGAACGTGAGCATATTATGCAGACTCTTCGGGAGACAGACTGGGTCGTCGGGGGACCTCACGGCGCCTCCGCTCTGCTCGGGGTCAAGCGCACGACACTCCTGGATAAAATGCGGCGTCTCGGCATCGCGCGCCGGACCGCCTGACGGAACACTGTCGGCATCCTGACTGCCCGCCCAGCCAGATTCTCAAAACGTGGCCAATTGCGCTCCACCCGTTTCGCCCTAACTGCTTCCGCCTCAGATGCGTATCGGCAAACGCGTGTTTCGCAATCTTTGGAGCCACAGATGCCTGAAAGAATCCGACAATGAATTAATTCGGGTGTAGGGAGGCGGGCACATGGAAACAGTAAGCTCACAAATGAGGAGCAAGGTGACCGACAGGCCTGGCCCCATATTTCTTCTCAATGGAAACAATTCTTTCTTCTCGGTGGAGGAGCTGGCCAGGGCGGCAGCGGTGCACCCCGAGCGCGTTAGGAAATTCATTGCCGTCGGCTTGATTGAGCCGTCCCGCCACACATTCTCGGGACCGTTGTTTCCCCGCTCGTCTCTGGAACGTTTGCAACGCATTATGCGCTTGAGAAGCGACCTTGGAATCAATCTCCCCGGTATCGCCGCCGTGCTGGATATGCGAGAACGAATTGAAACTCTGCAGAAGGAAGTCGAACGCCTCCAGCGGCGGCAATTTGTGAAGTAGCAAGTTCTAAAGAAGGGCTACGACTGAACATTTCTTGGTTCAGGGGGAATAAATGAAAACAAGAAACGCAAAGGCTTTTCGATCTTGTGCCCTGGCAATTGCCTTGTTTCTCGCGGCTATTGTGTCCGCAACAGGTCGGGAAGGCGCGACTGGCCAGGAAAACTCGGCTGCAGAAAATCCTCCGGCCCGGGTTGCAAGGCTTAGCTTCATCAAAGGAAGCGTTTCCTTCTTGCGAGCGGGCGTCCAGCAATGGAGCGACGCGGCGTTGAATTACCCGGTCACCACTGGCGACCGCATCTATACAGATAAGGGCGCACGAACCGAGCTGCAGGTCGGCAATTTCACTGTACGGCTTTCCGAACATACGGACCTTACCGTCACCAACCTGAATGACCAAATTTTGCAGCTCGGCCTGCAGGAGGGAACGCTGCGCCTCAGCGTCTATCAACTTCCCTCTGGTGGCACGATCGAAGTCGATACTCCGAATGGCGCCGTGACGGTAGTACAGCCCGGTGAGGTTCGTATACAGGTGGATCCGAACGGCGATCTGACGGAAGTCGCCGTGAACAGTGGAAGCGTCGAACTGACCGGCGGAGGAGTTTCGCAAACTCTACAATCGGGCCAGGCGGCGAAACTAACGGGACATGATGAAGTAGCAATCGTTTCTATTCCGTTGCCCAAGGCCGACGACTTCGACAAATGGTGTGAGGCCCGCGACAGGCATATTTCTTCCTCCAAGTCCGCCCGCTATGTTTCTCGCGGCATTCCCGGATTCGACGATTTGGATGAATATGGCACGTGGGAAGACGTCGCTGACTATGGCCCCATCTGGTATCCCGCGGGCGTCGTGGTGGGTTGGGTTCCATACCGGTTTGGCCGCTGGGTTTGGGTGGGGCCCTGGGGATGGACGTGGGTCGAAGATGAGCCTTGGGGATTTTGTCAGTTTCATTATGGCCGATGGGTACACGTCGGAGTTCGCTGGGGATGGCTGCCAGGTCCAATCGTTCCTGGACCAGTCTATGCGCCGGCTTTCGTCGCGTTCGTGGGTGGCCCAAGCTTCTCAATCACTATTGGCGGTGGACCGGTCAGCCTGACGGCATGGTTTCCACTCGGGCCGGGTGAGCCTTTCTTTCCGTGGTATCACTGCCGCGAGACCTACATCAGAGAAGTGAACATTACGAACGTCCGGAATATCACGAACATCACAAACATTGTCAACGTCACGAACATCAACAATGTCCACTACGCCTACCGTTCGATTGCCACCACGGCAGTACCGGCCAATGTGCTCCGGAATGGCGCTCCGGTTGCTCGACAAATGGTTCGCCTGACACCGCAACAGCTCGAACGCGCGCAGATCGTCCCACATCCAAATGTGAATCCAACTTTACGAGCGGCATTGCCAGGGAAGCCGGTCACCCCTCCGCCGGTGAGACCGCAAGCTTCCTTTACCGCTGCAAGGGAAGCGCCAAGAGCAGTGCGAACTCCGCCACCGATTTCAAGAACTGCTCCCATATCGGAGAAAATCTCGCCGCTCGCACCGGCACGCACAGCCGCCCCACCCAAACTAATCACCCGAGTTCCGCCACCGCCGCCGCACGTGCCGTTTACGGTGCAGCGCCAATACATGACCCAGCATCCCGGTCGTTACCTGGAGCCGCAACAAATCGAAAATATCCGCGCCGGCAGACGCCCTGGACCCATGCTGGACAGGGAATTCCCACCGCATGTAGCGTCGCCTCCTCATGTGCGAGTGGCACCGCCCGCTCCGCCACGAAAACAATGATCTGTAACGAACGGCACCACGGGGTGCTGACGGCGGGAGGTTGAACCTAAAAATGGCCACCGCAGCGAAGAGAATGGGTATGGAATGGAGCAATGTAGCCATCTGAATTCCATTCGCGATGTCCGTCCGCGAAGTGGCGGTTGCGAGGAATGCCTCGCGATAGGAGATACTTGGGTTCATCTGCGGCTATGCATGATCTGCGGCCATGTTGGATGCTGCGATTCGTCGAAAAACAAACATGCCAGAAAGCATTTCCACGCGACGCGCCACCCCCTCATGAAGTCCATCGAGCCCGGTGAGACCTGGGGCTGGTGCTACATCGACGAGGTGATGTTGGAATTTGCCTCGGTTTAAACGATTCGCGCCAATGATCGTTGGCCCACGCCATGTTGGCGCTTCGAATGCTGCCCTTGCAACAAATCAGCCCTGCGGATTCAGCTTGGCGATCATGCGTACCAGCTCCGGAACGGAACCAGCCTTCATTTTATGCATCACGCCGCCACGTTGCACTTTAATGGTGGTTTCGCTGGTGCCGAGTTTCGCCGCGATCTGTTTATTCAGCAGTCCGGCTATGACGAGCCTCATCACGTCACGCTCGCGTGGTGTCAGCAATTCGTAACGCTCATGCAACGCCGCGATCTCTCCAAGTGCAGCTCGACGCAAACGGTCTCGCCCTATGGCTTGTTGTACTGCGTCCAGAAGATCCTGATCGCGAAATGGCTTCGTGAGAAACTCCACCGCCCCGGTCTTCATCGCGCGCACGGCCATCGGGATATCTCCGTGAGCGGTCATGAAGATGATGGGCACCGTATTTTCCAGCCGCAGCAATTCATTCTGTAGATCAATGCCGCTTTTGCCTGGCATCCTCACGTCAAGAAGCAGGCAGCTGGGAGCGTTGGGTAGCTTTGCTCGCAGAAACTCATCCGCGGAGACGAACATTCGAGCTTTTAACCCGACTGATCGAAGAAGGCTATCCATCGCCTCTCGGACGGCTGCGTCGTCGTCCACGATGTATACGATTGAGTCTTGGTCAACCATGTTGTGCCATGCTGCGTACTGGTAATGAGAAGTGGAAAGTCGCACCTGGGCCCTCGTTGGGCGTCGCCCACAATCGCCCGCCGTGCGATTCGACAATGGAGCGGCTGATAGCCAAGCCCAAGCCCATCCCAGTGGCTTTCGTCGTAAAGAAGGGTTGGAATAGTCGATCGACGTGCTGAGGATCAATCCCCGTTCCGGAATCACGCACTGCAACCAGCACCTCGTTTGCTCCATGCCGCTGGGCTGTTAATAACAATTCCCGCGGACCCTCTTTCTTCGCGGTCGTAGCCTCAACTGCATTCAGAATCAAATTCACCAGAACCTGCTGCAACTGGACCGGATCGCCCGAAATGGGAGTGAGCTCCGTCTCCAGTTCCGTTCTCACTTTGATCCCATATTCAGCCAATTGATTCCGCGTCAGGATGAGCACTTCTTCAATCAATTCGTTTATAGCAAGCGACGAGATCTGTGGAGGACTTCTCCGAACCAGCGCACGAATTCTCGCTATCACGTCGCTGGCCCGGTGCCCCTGCATCACCATCTCTCTCATTGCGGCCCGCGCCTCCTCCACGTTTGGCGGGTTTTGGCTTATCCACCGCAAGCCGGCGTCGCCATTCGTCACGATGGCGGTCAGCGGCTGATTCACCTCGTGGGCAATGGATGCTGCCAATTCTCCCAAAGTGGTGACGCGGGCCATGTGGGCCAGTTGGGCCTGTGCTGTGCGCAGCGCTTCTTCCGCTCGCTTTCGCTCGGAAATATCGCTGGCAATCGTGGCCATTGCCACCGCTTGATCTTTCCCCGGCTCTTTGATCAGGAATATCCGCTGGCGCATCGGAATGATAGCGTGCGTCTTCAAGTGTCTAAAACGCGTCTCGCCCTCCCACTGGCCTTCGCGCAAAACAAAGGGAAAGATGTGTTTCTGGAATGCCCGGTGATCTTCTTCCAGAACATAATCAAGAATTCTGGTTTGAAGCACCTGAGTCGGATTATCCAGGCCAACCATTGCGCGCCCGGCGGGGTTGACGATTTGCGCTTGCCCTTCCAGAGAAGCGATGCCGATAAAGTCGGGGCTATTCTCGATTAAAGCAGCCAGCTTACGCCGCTCTTCTTCTGCGCGCTTGCGCGCGGTGATGTCTTGAACTAATCCTACGAAATAGTCGACTGTGCCGTCGGGGCGCCGAAGGCATCTCGCCGACATGATCGTGTCAACGGTCCGGCCATCTTTGCGAATCCACCGTTTGTCCAGTGTGTAGCCATCAATTTCGCCGGTCAGCACACGGTTAAACTGGGCGACATCCGCGGCGAGATCATCCGGATGGGTCATCTCCGCCCACGTCTTTTGCATCAACTCCCCGTGTTCATACCCCAGGATGCGGCAGAGTTCGTCATTGACCTCGAGAATTCCTTTGGAGGGCGAAGTCGTAGCCATTCCAACTAATCCCAGCTCAAAGTAACGACGGAAGCGTTCCTCGCTCGCTCGCAGCGCGTGCTCCGCCCGGTGACGTTCAATCAGTTCTGCAGCCAGGCGTGCATACAAATCAGTGAATCGCAGCTCTCGATCCGAGGGGCGACGCGGCTGCCGAAAATGGGTTGAAACCATTCCGAGCGGTTCGCCGTCCCTGCTGAGTAAGGGAGTGGAGTGTACGGCGCGAAATCCGGCGGAAGCCGCAATCGCGCGGTGCGGCGCAAATTTAGCATCGGTCAATACGTCCTCAATAATCACGCGCTGCCCCTGCTGCAGCGCTCTCCCGCATGCAGATTCCTCATCTCGGACGGAGCGAAAATGCTCCAGGAAATCCTCTTGAAAGCCCCTGTGCGCCACGATTTCCAGCGCGCCCGTGTCAACGTTGACCAATTGCACGTTTCCAAAATCCGCGCTCTGGAGCTTTATGGCCTCATTCAGAACATCTTCCAAAACCGATCGGAGATCCGTTGTCGCCAGAAGGCGGCTGGTAAACTCATGCAGACGCTTCATGGCCGCAAGTTCTTCCGCCAATTCGTCTTTTAAGGCCAGGGATTGTTCTTGAGCCCGCTTGCGTTCAATGACCTCTTCGCGAAGCGATTCGTTTGCCGCCGTGAGTTGCATTGTTCGCTTGGCAATCCGCCGCTCAAGCTCCGCCGCCGCTTGCTTTTGCTCACTCAGGGATCGGAACTCCTGCAAACCAATTGCGGCCTGATTCACTGCCACGCGCAAGAGAAGCATCTCAATTTTCGTAGGGAAGTCGGGGCGCGTGGAACCCACAATCAGGATTCCCGTCTCCTCCAGCAGACCCAACGGGAAGAGGGCAATCGTAAGAGTGCCTTCGCCAACTGGGCTTGGGACTACGGCAGAAGAGGAGGGCAGATCGCTCGTCAGCCATGGTTCGAGTGCGCGGCCGATGTCTCGAGCCTGAAGGTTCGAGCGATGTCGCTGTGCCGATCGTGCCGCCTCGCTCGGTGTTGTGTCACCGTTTCTGCTGAACCGGGCGTAGACAAATTCCAAGCGCAAGATACGAAGCAGGGAATCCAGAAGGCTATTAATGATTTCGGACGGCTTGGCCCCCATCCAAATGGCTGGAAGCGCAACAATTCTTGTCAGGTCGTTGATGCAACCATTCAGACGTTTAATTTCATCGTCGGCCGGGTGGTTCCCCGTGTTCATTGCAGAAAGCTGGCAGCTCGCGCCTTCCCTGATGTGGGCCCACGCTCGCGAAGTTCCCTGAGAAATTCCTCCGGCGGCACAAAGAATGGATTCTCCTGCAGTATCCCTCCGATAATAATCATGGGGTGCGTGCGGAGAACATCCATTATGACGTCGGCGCTAAACCTCCGTAGGTCGTAGGCGCAGATGACCGGATCCTTGGCATCATGTATCAGGTTGAATCGTGCCTCGTACTCCAGCAAATCGTTTACTCCATCGCGCTCTTCCAGCGCCCATTCCATGTGCGCGACCAGACGCGTGCGAGCGTAACCAGAGAGTCCCGCAGCGCTCAGGACCTCTTGCCACATCCGTAGCATGCGATCCTGATCGAATCGACCGTCGGGGAAATAAGCCTGGTCCCAATCGCACAGCTCCAGCTGACCGCTGTCTGCAAAGCGATTTACGTCGATGCCCGCGGATCGCAGGCGCTCCAGATGGTTGCCAATTAGTTTGGGATTGATGACATGGAAGGCCTTCTCTCCGCGATCGAAGCCTTCCTTAATGAAGGGAAGCAGAAAGCGATACTCTTCTTCCGCATTTCGGAAAAAGCCACAGATGTGGCGTTTGGGGCCCAGTTCGGAGCCCGCAAAATGGATTGGTTTCTCATTCTTGGAAGGGGAAAGATGCATGTGCGACTCCTCTGCAGGCCACCTGCTTGTTTTCACCTGTCCTTCACCTATGGGTTTGGCGAGGAGACACGAGGGGGCGGATTATACTGCAAGTTCTAGTGGTACTCCACAGATTTTCGATCTCAAAGACTGCTCCGACCGCTTCCAATCAGCATTTCTGGCATCTTAGTCCGGCGAGCGAAGGCAAGGCGAATAAAATTTGAAACGAGCTGACAAATCCAATTGCCTGATTAAATCTTTCACAAAACTATCATTTGACTAACGTTATACGCTGGCGTCCTTTGGTAGCTAAACGCTACTACCTTCGTCTAATCGACATCTTGACCGATGGCGCTATAATGTCGCCAGCCCGGTCGGCATCGGAGTGAGATATGCCGTTCCGACTCCCCGCGCAGGAAGAAAGGAATGAGAAGCGCGAACGACGTCCCGATCATTGCCGTAGTGGATGATGATGAGGCCGTCCAGGTTTCTATAAGCAGCCTCCTCCACTCGGCTGGGTATCGATCCGAGGCCTACAGGTCAGCAGAGGTGTTCTTGGACGCCTGCGCAATGCAACTGCCTGACTGTGCCATCCTGGACTTTCGCCTGCCAGGATTGAACGGCTTGGAATTGCAACGCATGTTGAGCGAATTCGGCCATTCGATCCCAATTATCATGGTCAGCGCTTATGACGATCGAGTTCGAACCAAAGCACTGGAACAGGGCGCTCTCATAGTTCTAGGAAAGCCCTTCAGTGGAGAGACGCTGCTCGCCGCCATCCGATCCGCTCTCGAATCTTCGGAGCCGGAATCGGGCCAAGAAAAAGGAACTTAGTGGGGCATTAGTGAAGCAAAAGATTGTGCGGCTGATTCGGTCCCCTGAGGAATTCCAACCACAACCAAAGACATATCATCGGTGGGCGGGCCGTTACGCCAGGCTGCCACCCTTTCCACAATTGCTTGCTTCATGTTCGCCACTGTGAGAGTCGAAGCCTCGCGAACGATGTCGCGGAATCCGTCGAGGCCGAGCATCTCTTCCCGCGCATTAAAGGTTTCGATGAAACCGTCGGTGTAGATCACCACTCGGTCGCCTGGCTCAACGGATACCTCCGCAGTAGCTTCGCGGTGAATCGCGCCCTCGAAGAGTCCCAGCACAGAGCTTTGTGAATCAAGCAGCCTGGGAGCGCAGCCCGGATGGACAATCATCGCCGGAGGATGGCCGGCGCCCGCAAATTCGAAATTGCTCCCTTCATGGTTGAAGCGCGCCGCTACCATCGTGAAGTAGAATTCAGCGCTACCCAGATTCCTGAGGACAAATCGGTTCAGGTGGTGCATCATCGCCGTCAGCCCAACCCCGAGTTCAATCTGGGAAATTGTCTCCGCATAAATGCGATTGGCTACCAGTGCGGAGCCGATGCCGTGCCCCGAAACGTCGCACACCAGCACGTTCAGGAAATCGGCGCCCGTTGTCACCAGTCCAAAGTCTCCGCCGATCGTTCCCGCGGGCCGATAAAATGCTTCCACCGAAATGTTGTCCCAGTTCAAGCATGTGGGTACCAGGCTCTGCTGCACGCGCGCCGCGAGTTGCAGTTCCTCCTCAATTTCATGCTGCCGCGCTTCGAGCTGTGCGTTCGCGCGGCGCAGTGCCGTTTCCATCCGCTTGCGCTCGGTAATATCGATCAACGTCCCTTCGATCACGGGCGAAGGCGCCTCATGGTCAGCCAGCAAGGTTGCATTCTCCAGGACCCAAACTCCACTCTTGTCCCTTCGCTGCACGGAGCGCTCGTAATTATTGAGCGCCTTCTGACTCTTAATCGCATCAAGGAACTCCTGGCTGTCTTGCGAAACCAGCTGAACATCAGGCTCTGCCTGCGACAAATGCTCTTCCCGCGAGTTATATCCGAGGATTCGAGAACAGGCATCATTGCAGTCGAGGATCGCACCGTCCAGAGTGATGCGATAGACGCCGGCCAGGCTGCGCTCAAAGAGCAATCGGTAGCGCTCATCGCTTCGGTGTAATTCCAATGTCTGCGCTGCGAACCGTCTGTCTACCCATGAGGTCAGCAGAGCCAATCCGAGAACGATGAGGGTAGCAGAAGCAATGCCGACAGTTCCAAGAGCAGAGATGCTTACAACGTGAGTCAGTTCCATTTGTCCGGCCGATGGTGTGAAACTCGCCGCGGCCATTCCGGTGTAATGCATCACTGGAATCGCCGTACCCATCGCGACCGCGCCGGCGAATCTCCGTATGTCACGCCCTTTTTTCTGCTCCTGGAAGTGAAACGTAATCCACAGCGCGACGAGGGAAATCAAAACTGCAAGGACAACGGACAGGGCCACCACAAGGGAATCGTAGTGGCACATTGCCAGTACCCGCATGGCTTCCATCCCGATATAGTGCATGCTCGCAATGCCTGCGCCCATCAGGACGCTTGCCGCCAACGCTTGCATCACACCCATTTTCTGGCGGCTCACCGTGTACAACGCCACCGCCGAGGCAAGAATGGCCGCAAGCAGTGAAACCAGAACGGTCGGCCAATGGTAAGCAACCGGAACGGGAAGGATGAAGGCCAGCATCCCGATGTAGTGCATGGACCAGATGCCTGTGCCCATGGCGATTGCCCCGCCCACCAGCCACGCGGCTCGAGTCCACCCGCTCGCGGCCGTTATGCGGGCAGCCAAATCGAGCGCCGCATAGGATGCGACGACGGCGATCAAAACAGACAGCGTAACAAGCGCATAGTTGTAGGAACCAATCAAGTTCACAGTAGCCGCCCACCTCCGCCCGGTAACCGAGCGGAGGTGGGTTACCGGGCGGAACACACGCACCACATTGTGAGATTTCCAGGCGAACCAACCTGGAGGTCCAAGGAGCCAGTCAGATAAGGGACAAACACACGATCCAAATCGCCACGCTTGTCCCTCATCTTCGCGGAGAGAGCGTTTCGATATCGCACCGATTATTGCGACACTTCCAACTTTCGCTCGTACGCTTCCAGGGTAGTCCGCGTTTTTCCATATTCCACAAAGTCTTTTACCAATGTAGCGAGATTCGTCGCGGCCTCAGCGTTGGATTTTACGTACTGCTGGTATTCTGGTTCATGAATCTTTAGCCGATCCTTATTAAGGTGATCGATGGCGGCCGCGGTGTTCGACGCCAACTTCTGTGCCACAGGGATGATTCGATCGATTGCCTCCTGCTGCCAGGGCGAAGCGCTGCTGCGCAGACCCTGCAATCTGGCGATGGTCTTGCCGATTGTGTTGATCCGCTCTTTCATCATTTCTAGTTGCGTCGCATGGGATTCCCAGGAAACGTCGGACCGCGTATACGCCTCAAGCTCATCGGAATCGCGCTTCAGGTCATACGCTTGCGATTTGATGTCTTCGAGGAGCTTTGTAACTTCCTTGTTGTCCTCCGGTGGTGCCGCATACACGCCGGCAGGTGCCATCAGTAATACAGCCACCAGGAATGCGATGATGCTGAAACCGCGACTCAGAATCTTTCCGCTCATTGTTCCTCCAATCTTGAACACAGCAATGCGGAATCCGTTTTCGTTGCCCGCGCGTTCACATTCATCCGTAACGGTGTTCCACACTTTCTCAGGACCAGTCGTGCATCTGGTGCTCCAAACTGCACCTAATTTCGTGTCCCTCACTATGCCATTCGGATTTAATGCTTTAGTGACCACAACATTTCACGAGGCCGCGGAGCGTGGGAGCGAGACGCGCAACAGTGTCGTCAAGCTGACAACCACCCGTCACGTCCTCACCATCCCGCAGGGTGGTGATTTGAACTGTGCAGCACGATGACCGAATTGATTAACAGAGCCTGATCTACGTTGACGGGTAAGTGTCGGCAGGACGGCATTTCGTGGCCCCTTTCCCTAACTTTATTCGTGACACGGAGCTGTGCATCTTCCAGATTTGACAAGCCCTAGTCGATGCCCCAAACGCTCTCCCGTTTTGGGCAGCAACTTGCTTCCGCCTTCTGCAGGGAGCATCTCCAAGCCCTCGCCTTCGCGGATTTGTGTGAACAAAAGTGAGTTCCAGTCCATACCATTGTGTCCTCGAATCTCTGCCTCCCATCAGACAGCGGAATCCGCGGGCAAAGAAACATAAAACCCGGCCCAATTCCATGGAACATCTTCATCCGCTTCAAGACTCCTCTCTTCCTCACTCCGATTGCAGGGAGGTTGAATCCGAACTGGTTCGCCGGGCCATTGGCGGGGAAGATTCAGCGCTCGAAAGCCTATTTGCCGCAGGCCGCCCGCGACTCCGTCAGATCGCCATGTCGGTCCTGGGGAATCCGGGAGATGCGGAGGACGCAGTGCAGGAAGGACTCCTGGCGGCGTTCCGTAAGCTTCACAAGTTTGAGGGCAGGTCCCGCTTTTCCACCTGGGTGACGCGCATCGTGCTGAACGCGGCCCTGATGAACCGTCGCCGAAGGAACCAGCATCGTCACGAAACTCTCGATGAGGACAGCCTTTATCAGTCGATCCGGTGGCTGCCTCATATGGTTAAACTTCATCCGGATCCGGAGCAGTCCCTGCTCAGGAACGAGCGTGGCGCCCTCTTGAGAAATAAAATCCGCAGGCTCTCGCCAATCCTGCGGAGGACCATTCAACTCAGGCACTTCGAGTCCATGACCTGCGGAGAAATCGCCAAGCTCTCCGGCACGGACGCGAACACCATTAAATCCAGAAGCTGGCGGGCACATAAGGAACTGGCAAGGCTCGCTTCCTGCGGATTTCGTGATCACGGATAAATCGTATCTCGTGCGGCTTCTGTGTCCGCACGATCAATGAAAGCTGAAAAGGAGAAATCGAGATGACTGACCTTGAACTGAAAAAAAAAGTGGAAGATGAGCTGAATTGGGAGCCGAGCGTTAATGCCGCGGAAATTGGAGTCGCCGTCAAATCTGGAATTGTCACCCTCAGCGGCAACATATCCAGTTACTGGCAAAAATTCTCCGCGGAACGTGCCGCAGCCCGCGTCAGCGGTGTGAAAGCGGTCGTGAACGAACTGGAAGTCCGTTTGCCTACTTCCAGCGAACGCACAGATGAGGACATCGCGCGGACAGCGGTCAATCACCTCAACTGGGCGGTTTCAGTGCCCGCAGATCGCATCAAGGTGACTGTTTCCAAGGGCTGGATCACCCTGGCAGGCACAGTCGAATGGAATTACCAGAGAGCCGCCGCGGAAAACGCCGTGCGCCATCTGATCGGAGTTAAAGGCGTCTCCAATCTCATCGAAGTCAAGCCTCAAGTCAGCAAGGGCGAAGTCAAGGCGGCCATCGAAGCAGCCCTGAAACGCAGTGCGGAACTCGACGCCAGCCGTATCACCGTCGAAACAGATGGTGACCGGGTGACTCTCCGCGGCACCGTGCGCTCTTGGGCCGAACGCAACGAAGCAGAACGCGCAGCGTGGAAGGCTCCCGGCGTTCGCATGGTGGACAACCGCATCACGGTCGGCGATATCGCCGTGGCCGCATAAGCCCGGCCGCGCTTCCGTTCAGTTCGTGACGCCTCGAGGCATGGTGCAATTCTCAAATTGGTTTTGGTCAATTTCAAAATTCTGGAGATTAAGGAGCTGAAAATGGCAAATCTGATAAAGAAAGATCACGCATTTAACGAGTTGTTCGATTTCCGTCACTCATTTGACCGGTTGTTCAATCGCCTTATGTCCCATTCTTCGCAAGCGACGGAGCGCCACGAGCCCGCGTTGCTGTTTGCTGTGCCGCCGATCGAAGCCTGGATGGACCCGGATAAAAAGGAATACCACTTGAGCGTCGCTCTACCCGGCGTCGATCCCAAGGAGATAGAGCTCTACCAGCATGGGAATAACCTCACCGTCGAAGGCGAGCACAAAGAGTCCAAGGAAAAGAAGGACGCCGATTATCTGGATCAGGAGTTCTCCTACCAGTCCTTTCAGCGCACGATCATCCTTCCAGAAGGTGTCGACGCACAGAAACTCTCGGCCGAATTTCACAACGGAGTGCTGGAGATTACCGCACCCGTGAAGGAATCGGCGCTCCCCAAACAGATCGAAATCAAAACCGGCGAGAAGGAAAAGGAAAAAGGCAAAACGGCCACTGTCTAGTTGGGCCGCGTTGTCATTTCGCAGTTTGCAGTTGATTCATCGAAAGCCGGGCGGTCTGGTACTTGAAAAGAAGAAAGGCCGCTCGGCCGCTGGGGATTGCAGGATAACGTCATGAGCAGCGCAGTTTCACTCAAGACCACTCCAACCGATCTGGGCGCTTCTTCCGCGCGCGTCCGAGTCAACGGTCCGCTCGATCGCATCCGGCAGATCCGCGACGCTATTGCACACCGAGCCTACGAGTTGTTTCAGAAGCGCGGCAAGGCGTCAGGCTCCGATCAGGAAGACTGGTACTGCGCGGAAACCGAACTAATCCATCAGGTGCATACAACCGTTCTTGAAACGGATGTCCTTCTCGTAGTATTTGCCGAACTCCCCGGTTTCCATTCGGACAACCTCGTCCTGAAGGTAGAGCCCAGATCCATCACCATCGCCGGCCAGCGCGAACCGTTAAGCCATGCCGCCGGCAAGAAGGTTTCTTGCGCAAGCGGCTGCACGGATCAGATTTTCCTGAGCCTGACGCTTCCCGCGGAAGTGGATCCACTGCAAACCTCCGCCCAATTAAAGGATGGAATTCTTGAACTGGTGATGCCGAAGATTTCCTCTCCCGCGCAAGTCGCAACAGTGAACCATGCGTATTCCCTCGTGCGCTCGAAGGACTACCGCCGCTGGACGCATTCCGTCGTGCAGTTGCTGAGCGGCTACCGGTGAAGCTCGACAAGACAACCATGTTGAAGATTTGGAGCAAGTGGAACCCAAAGAACGAGAATAAAAAAACTACGTAAAGGTGAAACGATGAGAACTCGAAACTTCACGCACAAGGCACTTCTTGTCCTGGTTGCGATCGTGAGTGGCTCACTGACTCTCGAAGGCCGCAAACCTTCCCCGGCGGCTTCCGTTCCGGTTTCATTAGTCGTCACTGCCGAGGCGCGCCACGGTGGAGATGTTCCCCTCATCACTCCCGACGAAGTGCGAGTCTATCAGGGGCGGGATCGAGTGCAGGTAGCGGACTGGATCCCTTTGAGAGGGGACCGCGCCGCACTCGAGTTATTCGTTCTCCTCGACGATGGCGCCAGTCCTTCGATTGGTTCGCAGTTTGATGATTTGCGCGCCTTCATGCTGCTCCAGCCGGATACCACTATGGTTGGAGTGGGCTATATGCGCGACGGCACGGTCGACATCACCCAAGCCCCCACCATCGACCACGTTGCTGCGGCGAGTTCTCTTCGTCTTCCTCTCGGCAACGGTGGCGCGTTTTCCAGCATTTACCTCTCGCTTTCCGATTTGATCAAACGTTGGCCGGCAAGCCCCGCGCGGCACGAGATCCTGGTCATCTCCGACGGTATCGATTATTTCGGTGGTTCCGGCCCAGTGAACTCTTATGTGGATACGCTCATCGATGATGCCCAAAAAGCAGGTGTGTTGATCCATGCCATCTATGCGAACGGCGTGGGCCACTACGCGCGGAGTTATTGGCGCATGTACTGGGGACAGAATTTCCTTTCCCGAGTTGCCGACGAAACTGGCGGCGAAGCCTATTTCCTCGGTTACGAAACGGCTGTTTCCTTTTCTCCTTACCTCTCGGATCTGATGCGCCGCCTCAACAACCAATACTTGCTCCTCTTTGTCCCAAAACCGATGAAAAAAGGCGGATTCGCTAGCGTGAAAGTTAAATCAGAGATTCCCAAGGTTGAGTTGGTTTCCGCTTCCAGAGTTTACGTGCCTCCGTCTCCGGAAATGTGAACGTCAGGAACACTACTCAAACGCCAGGGGTAGAAAAAATGACACGACTTGCAGTTGCCACGATCACCATGTCCTCTTTACTTTGGCTCGGTTCGGGAGTCTGGACGACCCACCAGTCTTCCGGCCAGGCCGAACAGAGCCAACCTGGAACGCAGAGCTCAACCTCGGTCACTGTTCCGAACAGACCCGCGAATCCTCTCTATAGCGGCAAGTCCGGCGCTCCCCAGTCCGAAATCGAATTTGCTCCGTTGACCCGCACAGTCACCCTGAAGCTTCAGGTCCAGGACCCGAATGGTTATTTTCTTCCAAATATCCGCCGCGAGAATTTTGCCGTCTACGAGGATGGTGTTCGCCAGCGGAATGTCACCGTCGAAGTCGAACACGCGCCCGTAACTGTGGCGTTCGTCACCGAATTTGGCGGCAGGTTCCACGAACTGAACAAGACCCTGGCCTCGGAAGCCCGCATGGTTGGCCAGGAACTCCTGGAAGTTCTTGGACGCAACGATAAAGTTGCGGTCTTCAAATATGCCGACAAACTGACGCCGGTGGTCGATTTTAATCAGGACCCCGCATCGCTCGACGCCGTCTTCGATCATCTCGGCACTCCCGAATCCAGCGAAGTAAATCTCTTTGATGCCGTCTCACAGGCTACCCAGTCGATGCGCGGCGTGGCTGGCCGCAACGCCATCATTCTCGTTTCCACCGGCATGGACACGTTCAGCAAGACAACTTTCGATCAGCTCCTGCAGGAAGTCCGCGCCGCCGGTATACCCATTTACGTCATCAGCCTTTCAAGTATGGTTAGCCGTGAAGTTGGCGTGATGGGACCGGCGGCTCCGTTCGCGCGCATTGATTGGACCGCCGCCGAAAAACGTCTCGAAATGCTGGCGCAAACCTCGGGCGGGCGTGCTTACTCCCTCCAGTCAGAGGTCGAGCTCCCCGCCGTTTTTGACGACATTATGGAAAATCTGCGCATCCGGTATGTCATTACCTACACGTCTTCGAATCCATCCGCGGAGGGTCCGCCACGATCAATCCGCGTTGACCTCGTCGATCCCAAAACTGGTCAGCCGCTGAAGATTCGCGATGCCGCTGGCAAGGTCGTGGCCGCGCATGTTTTCGTGCAGCAGACCTACGTACCCAAAATGTCTTCGACCAAATCAAGGCGCGCGAGTCCCGCGCCATCATTTGACCTTCACATGCCGGGTTCCCTTGAGTCTGTTCGATCGAAAATTAGGAGGAAAAATGAGTACCGCATCAACGTCCCTCGTTACGGCTGAAAAGAAAATTTTGGGTTGGTCGATTGTGCTCAGCGTGCTCCTGGTGTTTGCCGGGATTTTGGCGATCGTCTTGCCCCCGATCGCCGGACTGGGAGTTACCATCCTTGTCGGCTGGCTGCTGATTTTCGGCGGCGTAGCCCATCTCGTCTACGGATGGCAAACGCGTGAGAAGGGAGGCATGATTTGGGAACTGCTCCTTGGCCTTCTCTACATTGCCGCGGGCGTCTATGTTTTGTGGAATCCAATCCTGGGTCTCGTCTCCCTCACGCTTGGCCTCGCTGCGTATCTCGTGGTCGAAGCCATCCTGGAATTCATTCTGGCGGTTCGCTTGCGCCCTGCGCCAGGTTCCGGATGGCTGTTCGTGGACGCTATTATCACTTTGATCTTGGCCGTAATAATCTGGCGCACCTGGCCACTCAGCGCCGCGTGGGTCATCGGAACGCTGGTTGGAATAAGCATGATCTTCAGCGGTATGGCTCGGCTCATGCTCTCCATCGCCGCGCGAAAACTCATTGAGAAGCAAGCAACGTAGCCTCGCGCGTGCGCAATCAGCCCGCGACCAAATATTTACCGCGATAGCGCTCCATGCGCACACTCTGACCTATGCCCGATGATCCAAAAAACAATGGTTCTGCTCGCGTCAGAATCTACGGCAAGACAGGCGCACCCTCGGCCTATGCCATCCGCGATTTCCTGCATCGCTGCGATATTCCTTTCGACTGGATCGAAATTAACCGTGATGAACAGGCTCGTCAGATCGGTCTCGAAAACGCCAATGACCCCCGGCTGCCCGTCTGTGTTTTTGGGGACGAATCCCGGATGGAAAAGCCTACCATTCGGCAAATTATCGAAAAACTCGGTTGGTATCACGATCCAAAAAACTTCGAGTACGATCTGGCCATTTATGGAGCCGGGCCGGCCGGTCTAAGCGCCGCAGTTTACGGAGCCTCCGAGGGTCTCAGAACTGTGGTCATTGAGCGTTGGGCCGTCGGCGGCCAGGCCAGCAGCAGCCCGAAAATTGAAAACTATCTGGGCTTTCCGCACGGTATCAGCGGCGCGGACCTTATGGAACGTGCCAGAGAACAGGCCGTTCGTTTTGGCGCGGAACTCTTGCTTGATCGCGAAGGCGTTCGCGGTGATTTTTCAACCGGAAAGCGCGTCGGTTATCTTGCCGATGGAACAAAAATTGTTGCCCGAGCTGCGATTTGCGCTACCGGCGTTGACTACCGTCGCCTCGGGTTACCCAATGAAGAAAAATTCACCGGCGCCGGCATTTACTATGGCGCCGGTGCCAGCGAAGCCTTTCTTTGCGGCAACGAACACGTCTTCATCGTCGGTGGCGGCAATTCCGCTGCTCAAGCGTCGCTTTATTTCGCCACGATTGCCGATAAGGTCGCACTCGTTGTTCGAGACGGCTCTCTGAAGACCACGGTTTCCGCGTATCTGATCGATCGAATCTACTCCAATAAACGCATCGAGGTTCTTACGGACACTGTGGTGACCGCTGTCGATGGCGACACGATCTTGCGTTCCGTCACACTCAAGAATCGCGCTGCCTCTAGATCGCAAACTTATCCCACGCGTTGGCTCTTCGTCTGCATCGGAGGAAATCCCCGCACCGAATGGGCCGCCGCTGCGGGCATTCAACGCGACGAGGGCGGCTACCTGCTCACCGGCGTTGACCTTCGCCGCAACGGGAAATCCATTGAAGTCTGGCCCCTCGATCGCGATCCCTACTATCTGGAAACCAACATCCCGGGACAATTCGCAGCGGGCGACGTTCGCCACGGTTCCGTGAAGCGCTGCGCTTCCGCTGTCGGTGAAGGAGCAATGGCTGTCACCTTCGTGCACCGCTACCTGGCCTCCGGTTGAGCAAACGATTTTTGTGGGCGCTCAGAGGCGCCGAGCCCTGATCACCAGAAAGGACATTTCTCGTGGCGCTGAACCCCAGCATTCCACACACTCATATTCACCGTCTTACCAGACACTTGCTTGAGCCGGCTCAAGATCTCCTGGTCCTCGCAATTGGCCTGGCGCTCTTTGGACTCATGGGCCGTACTGTTTTTTGGCTGCTTCGAGAAGTATTTCAGCCAACGCTGAACTTCCGTCAGGTTATCGCCGAGGTGCTCTTCATCCTGGTCATGGTCGAGGTCGTGCGTCTCCTGATTATCTACCTCCAGGAGCACCGGGTAGCCGTGGACTTCATGGTCGAACTTGGAATCGTGGCCACTCTGCGGGAAATCATCTTGCGAGGCGTAACCGAACTGGAGTGGCAGCAGGTCGTGGCCCTCACGACATTCCTTCTCGCACTCGGTGCGCTGCTCCGATTTGGCGATCTACGTCGGATCGAAAGGTTTGACCAACAGCAATCCGTGCCCGAATCGGATCCAAAACCGACGTGCGCTGATTCAGCCTGAGAAAGCTGCGGTGGGGATCGCGGTCTTGTAAGTTGCTGTAAAACCTAACGTCGCCACCTTGACGCGGTAGAGGTCTGTGGTTCGAGTCTGGGGAACCGACCATCTATGCGCTGTGATTCGGGTTGTCACGGTTAGTCGCAAATAGCGGGAGTGCGAAACCGACATCACCACAGTAGCCCGTCCGGGCCGTTCTCATCGAATATCAAAACGTTAAAGTTGACTTGAGCATTTTCTTGCTGAACGGTAGTTGACTGAACGCTCCAAGGCGTGATGAGTTGGGGATTATTGCCTTACGCCTTCTGTTGAGCGGCTTGCCGCGTAAGTCGAGCCAGGAGTCTGGGGCACTTTCCTTCTCTTTTCTCGATACTGCTCCCGCTCAATGCTTCGGAGCAAACACGCCATTGCCCCTGCGCAACGAAGGGACGATGTCTGCTACTGCCGCAGCAAAGCAGTAACAGCGAATCGTTGGAGATAGACATCGCGAATCGCCCAATCACGCTCTACAAGCCGACTTCACAGGACTAATCCCGAGGTGGAACCGGATACCTTCCGGTTTGCCGACGATCGGCCCACTATTCTCGATCAAACGGTAGGCATCGTACCGCCATCAATGATGTAGTCCGCGCCGTGAATTGAAGCTGCACGATCGGATGCTAGGAATGCCACCAGTTCGGCGACTTCCTCGGGCTGGCCGGGTCGGCCAATGGGAATCCCTCCGATCATATTCATGATTTGCTGTCGAGCAGCGTCCTCACTGATACCGCTGCTCTGGCTGAGTTGCACAATCATGCCGTGTGCGCCCGAAGTCTCGATGAATCCAGGCGAGATCATGTTGACGCGGACTCCCTTCGGGCCCACTTCGTTTGCCAGGCCTTTGTTGTAGGTATTGAGCGCACCTTTCGCTGCAGCATAAGCAAGTGTCGCGTCATAGAGCGGCAGACGGTGCTGAATGGACGAGATGTGAAGAATGACACCCGACTTGCGTTCGATCATGCCAGGCAGGAATGCTCGGTCAAGACGAACGGATGCCAGCAAGTTGATGTTGAGCGCCTTCTGCCAGTCGTCGTCAGAGAGGGCTTTATATCCGCCGTTCGGAGCATCGGATCCCCCCACATTGTTCACTAGGATGTCGAGTCCACCCCACTCCTGCTGAATGCGACTGATTACATCTTGCACGCCTGCAGCCGTACCGATATCCGTCTGTACGAAGAGAGCAACCGCCTGCCC
>Ga0137418_10000828_pt1 | contig 28312 bp, 21 predicted proteins | sample CZODoug3_1_2_16f_FD_122242 | JGI IMG/M metagenome (GOLD analysis project Ga0137418, IMG submission 122242) | Vadose zone soil fungal communities from Angelo Coast Range Reserve, California, USA - CZODoug3_1_2_16fungal (Hybrid Assembly) | ecosystem: Environmental > Terrestrial > Soil > Vadose...
TGGGGGCAGATGGTGTTGTGGGCGCCGGAGAGAATCGAGAGGCCGATGACGTCGACGTCTTCCTGGACGGCGGCGGAGGCGATCATTTCCGGGGTTTGGCGCAGGCCGGTGTAGATGACTTCCATGCCGGCGTCGCGGAGAGCGCGGGCGATGACTTTGGCTCCGCGGTCATGGCCATCCAGCCCCGGCTTGGCAATCAATACTCTGATTTTTTTCACTGGCATAAGTTAGGTGATGGCAACTTCTTCGTAGGTGCCAAAGACGTCGCGGAGGGCGTCGCAGATTTCGCCGAGGGTGGCGTAAGATTTGACGGCTTCGTAAATGAACGGCATGAGATTGTCTTTGCCTTTGGCGGCGTTGCGGAGAGAGTTGAGACGGCGAGTGACTTCAGCTTGCGAGCGATCGGCGCGCAGCTTGCTCAAGCGCTCGGCTTGGCGATGCGCGACGGTTTCGTCAATCTGCAAAACGTCCAAGGTCTTTTCTTCGGATACGAAATCGTTCACGCCAACGATGATTTTTTCCTTTTTGTCGACGGCCATCTGGTAGCGATAGGAGGCTTCAGCGATTTCGCGCTGCGGATAGCTACGTTCGATGGCGGCGACCATGCCGCCCATGGCGTCGATGCGATTGATATATTCCCATGCGCCGCGCTCAACTTCGTTGGTGAGAGTTTCGACGAAGTAGGAGCCGCCGAGGGGATCGACGGTGTGAGTGACGCCGGTTTCGTGGGCAATGATTTGCTGCGTGCGCAGGGCGATGGTCGCGGCAAACTCTGTCGGCAAGGCCCAGGCTTCATCGAGCGAATTGGTGTGCAGCGACTGCGTGCCGCCCAGGACGGCGGCGAGGGCTTGAATCGCGGTGCGAACGACATTGTTGTAAGGCTGCTGCGCGGTCAGAGAGCAACCCGCCGTCTGCGTATGGAAACGCAGCGCCCAGGAGCGAGGATTCTTGGACTTGTAGCGCTCGACCATGGCTTTGTGCCAAATGCGGCGGGCGGCGCGGTACTTGGCGATTTCCTCGAAGAAATCATTGTGCGCGTTGAAGAAAAAGGAAAGCTGCGGCACAAATTGGTCGATATCGAGGCCGCGGCGCATTCCCCATTCGACATATTCCAGGCCGTCGCGCAGCGTGAAGGCCAGTTCCTGTATAGCAGTCGAGCCGGCTTCGCGAATGTGATAGCCACTGATGGAAATGGTGTTGAACTTCGGCGTGTTCTTGACACCGAACTCGAAGGTGTCGATCACCAGGCGCATCGAAGGTTCGGGCGGATAGATGTATTCCTTTTGCGCGATGTATTCCTTCAGGATGTCGTTCTGCAGCGTGCCCGAAATTGTTTTCCAATCCGCGCCCTGCTTTTCGGCGACAGCCAGATACATCGCCCAGATGACCGCGGCGGGCGAATTGATGGTCATCGAAGTGGTTACGTTGGCGAGGGGGATCTTGTCGAAGAGCACTTCCATGTCGGCGAGGGAGCTGATGGCTACACCGCACTTGCCGACTTCGCCCTCGGAGAGGGCGTGGTCGGAGTCGTAGCCCATCAGCGTGGGCAAGTCGAAGGCGGTAGATAAGCCGGTTTGGCCTTGCGCAAGGAGATAGCGGAAGCGCTGGTTAGTGTCTTCGGCGGTGCCGAAGCCCGCGAACTGGCGCATAGTCCACAGGCGGCTGCGGTGCATAGTGGGATGAATGCCGCGGGTGTAGGGAGGCTCGCCGGGGAGGCCGAGATCGCGATCCGGATCCCAATGGGGTAGATCCGCTTCAGTGTACAGCCTGCGAATCGGATGACCCGAAATGGTGGTGAATTCGGAGTGTCGTTCGGGGCCTTTTTCCAGCGCCGGTTGAAGGGTGTTTTTCTCCCAAGCCTGTTCTTTGGGGGAGGGCTTTCGATTGGATGGGGAAGCTTCCAAAGGAGGCGCGGCCTGCGTGGTGCCTTTGTATTGTTCGCTCATGCTCATCGCCCCCGCAGTGATTCGAAAAAACGAATCGCGCCATAACCAAGTTTAATGCTATGCGAAAGGCTCAGAAGGGGCAAGCCCGCGGTAGTTGCAAGGCCGCGAGTAGAGAACCAGGCTGGATTCGAGAGGAAAAAGGAACGGCCCGGACATCAGTGCCCGGGCCGTTGGGAAGAGGGAAATGCCGGGAAACTATTTTTGGCCAGCGTTGGAGAAAAGTTTATCGGTGCCGACAACTTGTCCGTGCAAAGTGCCAGGAATGAGCGAGTCGCGTTCGACTTCGCCCGATTTGGCATCGGCGATGGTCACACGATTGGCTTCGAGCGTTCGCCCAACGGCGCGCTCGTAATTGGCCTTGGCTTCCTCCAGATTGGCCAAAGCGCGTATCTCCTGCCCTTGTGCATTGATAAGGTCGCGCTGCGTCTGAATGACGAGGTAAACAGTGGATGCGCCGAGTTGGTACTTCTTTTGCTCGGAATCAAACGTCTGCTGCTGCAGTTCGCGGGCCTTGCTGGCGGCTTCCACTTGGGCGCGACCCTGCGTCAGCGCAATGTAAGTGTTGCGGACGTCGAGAAGGGCGGTGTTCCTCAATTGCTGCATTTGCGTTTCGAGTTGGCGCTGAACCAGCAAGGAGCGGGCGTTATCGGCCTGAGCGGAGCGGTTGCGCAGCGGCAGAGTGAGGGTCAGCTGCGCGGCGTACTCGGGAAATTGGTTGTGGAAGATTTGGCTCTGCGCCGTGGAGAACCCATCACGATTTGTTCCCGTAGTGGGCGCGGTGACCGTGGATTCAAAGATGGGTACGCCACCGACCGAGATCGGATTGCCGTTGGCATCCACGATGGGAATGCCGGTGCTGACTAGAGTGGCAGTGCCCTTGGTCGGAGAGTTGCCGGCCAATCCATTCGCTTGGTAAAACCCGCCGAGGGCGAGCGATGGAAGCAATGCATTGCGCGTAGCCTTCACGTCAATCTCAGAATTCTTTAAATTGAGAACTTGTTCCTGAAGGTCCGGGCGTTTTGCGAAAGCTTCCTTGACGGATTCCTCGAACGAGGCCGTCTCGATAGCCGCGGGCTGTTTCGGCTGATCGATGGTAATAATTTCAACGTTGATCAGGTTCGGCGCCAAGGGATCTTTTGAGATGGCGTTCTTCAGTATCTGTTCATCCTGCAATTGCACAGTCTGCGCGAAGATGAGGTTCTGGCGGTCGGTGGCAACTTCGGATTCAGCGCGTGTCACGTCCAGAGGCGCCATGCTGCCGATTTCAAGCTGCTTCTTGTTGTCTTCGTACAATTTTTGCGCCACGGTCACGGCCTGCTGCTGCACTTTGACGTTTTCGCGGGCGAACGCCAGTTCCCAGTACGCGGTGATGGTGTTAGTGACGGTGGTGATGGCTTGTTGTGCGAAAGCCAAATCCGCAATTTTGCGATTGTTTTTCGCGATGCGGATGTTGCGGGTGCCGACGGCCAGGCCGAAACCATTCAGCAGCGGCTGGGAAAAGGAGACTGACAGGAGGGACTGAACGAAGGGATTGAAAAAGTTTGCAGCAGAGGAAGAACTGCGCGTGTTATTCCAGTTCACAGTTAAGTTGGTTCCGGTCTCGAAAGTTTGTGAATACTGCTCGTTGAACTGGGAGGAATGCGACTTCAAGCCGGAAAGGCTGCCAACGCCGGTACCCGAAAGAAAGGGGTTGTTGACTGGCACGGAAACGTCAGCGATCGATACGCTGCTGGTGACAATCGGATCAAAGGTCACAATGTTTTGGGAAAACGGGTTGATGTTCGCAGTCGAAGAGGAAAAAGCCCCACCCGGAGTGCCGTATCCAAAGCTTCCGGAATTGGCCTTGAGGATGCTGTCGTCGGCGATCCAGGGATAGTAGCGTTGCACGGCGATGTCCAGGCTGTTTTCCAGCGCGAGCTCGACGGCGTCCTGCAAACTGATATGCAGCTTGCCATCGGAGATGAGCTGATCGATGCGCGGGGAATTGGTGAGCACGGTTGGTTCGACGCGGGTGGACTGGTAGGGCTTGAAGATATTGGGAAAAGCGCGAGGGCCCTTACTGTAACTGTGTTTCGCGAGGCCCAAGGATGCGACGGGAGCAATCGTCGAGCCCTGCGGTGTTGAGGACGCGGCCGGAGCAGGATTCGCCGGTGGATTTTGCGTGTCATTTTGCGCGTATGCGGGCGAGACGGGGCCCACCACAAGCAAAACCGCCAACAGGGCCGCGAGGAGCGGCCTCATCAACTGTGGAACCACCCGCTTAGCCGCACCAAGGGATCCAAGCCCTTTGGCAGACGGCAGCAGAATGGACCCCTGAGCGGTCCCCCTGAGAATTCTCATAATGATATTCCCCCCTCGATATTTCTGTCCCATTGGGACGTTTTTATTTTGGCCTAACTCTGTAAAACGCTAGAACTAGTGAATTTGTTTCACGAAGCCGGCCTGTTTGGGAGCAGGCACGCCCATAAACCTTGTGGAGTGAGCCAGAACCGCGATCACCTGGCGGCGTTCACTACGGCCCGTTGAGAGCGCCGCTGCAAGGCTTTAGGCAACCCACAAGCAGAGGAGGAAGTTTAGCAGGCGAGGCTGGTTCGGCAAAGGACGAGCCGCGAGAGGTGGCCGGCGGACTCGCAAATGCGCAGGGAAGGAATGGGGGCGGAACCGGCCTGCTCAAAATTGAAGACGTGTCCAAACTAGTCTAATTTAGACTAGTGCAGACTAGTCTAAATTAGACTAGTTCAGGGAAGAGTCAGTCCCGCCCGCGAAACTAGCGACGTCCCTGGTCCCGGAAGAGGTCGTCTGTTCCCACCACCTTTCCATGGAGTGTTCCGGGGATGAGCGTTTCACGGTCGACATCGCCGGACTTGGCATCAGCGATCGTGACGTGGTTCACCTCGAGTGTGCGGCCGAGGGCGCGCTCGTAATTGGCTTTGGCTTCTTCCAGGTTGGCAAGCGCGCGGAGTTCCGTGCCCTGGGCGGTGATGAGGTCTCGCTGGGTGAGAATGACGTTGTAGACGGTGGAGGCGCCGAGCCGGTATTTCTTCTGCTCGGCGTCAAAAGTCTGCTGTTGGAGTTCGCGGGCCTTGCTGGCGGCTGCCACTTGCGCGCGGTCCTGAGTGAGCGCGATGTAAGTGTTGCGCACGTCGAGGAGCGCGGCATTTTTCAATTGCTGCAACTGGGTTTCCAACTGCCGTTGGACGAGCAAGGCGCGGGCACTGTCGGCCTGAGCCGAGCGATTGCGGAGCGGGAGATTCAAGGTCAACTGGGCGAAGTACTCCGGAAACTTGCTGTGAAAGACCTGGCTCTGCGCCGACGTGAAGCCATCCTGATTCGTGCCGGTCCGTGACGTGACTTTAAGTGGCTCGAACACGGGTACGCCATTGACTGAGATGGGGTTGCCGTTGGCGTCGACGATCGGAAGGCCGCTGCTAACCACGGTTGAAGGGCCGTTGATCGGAGAATCGCCGGCGAGTCCGACGGAGTTGTACTGAGCGCTGAGAGTAGCCGTCGGCAGCAAAGCTTTGCGCGTGGCTTGCACGTCAATCCCAGCATTATTTAAATTGAGGGCCTGCTCCTGCAGGTCGGGCCGCTTGGCGAAGGCTTCTTTGATGGAGTCCTCGAAAGAGGCAGATTCGATTGCTTCCGGCTGCTTCGGTTGGTCCGTGGTGATGATTTCCACATGGATCAGATTAGAGCCCATTGGGTCTTTCGAGATGGCGTTCAAGAGGATTTGTTCGTCCTGGAGCTGCACAGTTTGGGCCACGATTAGGTTTTGGCGATCGGTGGCGAGTTCGGACTCGGCGCGGGTAACATCGAGCGGCGCCATCGTGCCGACGCCGAGTTGTTTTTTGTTGTCGTTGTAGAGCTTTTCCGAAACGGTGACGGCCTGTTCCTCGACTTTGACGTTAGCCCGCGCGTAAACGAGTTCCCAGTATGCCGTGATGGTATTGGTGATGGTGGTGATGGCCTGAAGCGCGAAAGCCCAATCAGCGATGTGACGGTTATTTTTCGCGATGCGGAGGTTGCGAGTATTTACCGTAATGCCAAAGCCGTTGAGCAGCGATTGAGATAACCCGAACGAGAGCGTGGATTGCACCGCGGGGTTGAAGAAGTTGGCGGAAGAAGTAGAGCTGCTGCGCGTGTTGTTCCAGCTCGCGGTGAAGTTCGTTCCCGTCTCGAAACCTTGTGAATACTGGTTCGTGAATGTAGTCGTATGAGTGATTAGGCCGGTGAGATTGGCTGTGCCAGTGCCAGAGATGAACGGGTTGTTGACTGGCGTGGAGCGATCATCGATGGACACACCGCTGGTGACAATGGGATCGTAGGCAAATGAGTTTAGGTTTGCTGTCGAGGAGGCGAAGCTCCCTCCGGGAGTGCTGTAGCCGGCGCCGCCCGCCTTGGTTTTGAGGATGCTGGCATCGGCGACCCATGGATAGTATCGCTGGATGGCGATATCGAGGTTGTTCTCGAGCGCCAGTTCGACCGTGTCTTGAAGGCTGAGCATAAGTTTTCCGTCGTGAATCAGCTGCTCAAGCCTCGGCGAGTTCGCAAGCTCGGGCGGTTCAATGGAGATGGTCTGGTAGGGTTTGAGCAGATCGGGGAAAGCACGTGGACCATTTGTGAAATCGTGCTTGCCGAGGCCGAGGGAAGCGACTGGAGCGATCGTCGAGGCCGGGACAGAATTTGGCGCAGGTTCTTGCGCCGGACTCTGCGCGAAAGCGGGCGAGATCGGACCAGTAGCAAGCAGGAACGCCAGCAAAGCGGCAAGCAAGGGCCGTGCGCCTGCGACAGCCGGAGGTTTTTGCCCTGCCAGTGAGTTGCGTAACGGAAGTGTGCGCGGCAGGATAAAGCGCTTGGCGGTTCCCCAGAGAGTCATCATGATTGTTTTACTCCTCGAGATTCTGTCCCGGCGGGACGTTTTGATGTTCACGGATTCGCAGAACGCGCTGCGAACTCGTGCTGTTGCATGGAGCTGGCCGAGGTGCTGCGACAGGAATTGATGAATCCTGGAGAGCGACCGGGAGATGGGACCATTCCGAGGGTAGCCATCGTAATTTGGCTCGGAAGGCGGTCACAAGGTCTTCATCTTTTTTTGTGCCGGCCGGAAACGGAAAAGGCAGTCTAACAAGGGCTCCATTCCTTGACAAATGAATGAGACGACAGCTAGGCTGCTCACATTTGGACGGTTAAGAGCTAGCAGCGGTTACCGGGAGAGCATGCTGAAACGGGAAGAAGTGCTGAAGCTGTTTGAGACGGCGGGTGCTATCCGCCATGGCCACTTTGAGCTGTCCAGCGGACTGCACAGCGGCACGTACGTCCAGTGTGCGATGGTGCTGCAGTATCCGCGCTTTGCAGAGAAACTGGGGCAGGCGCTGGCGGCGCTTTTTTCGGATGCGAGGATTGATGCGGTTGTGTCACCGGCGATGGGCGGGCTGATCATCGGGCAAGAAGTGGCCCGCGCTCTGCCGGAGCAGAAGAGCTCGACCGGCGGAGGGATCCCGGCACTTTTTGTGGAGCGGGATGCCAGCGGCATGATGACGCTGCGACGGGGGTTCTCGCTCGCTCCCGACCAGCATGTGCTGGTCGTCGAAGACGTCTGGACTACGGGCGGCTCAACCCAGGAGGCGATTCGCGTGGTGGAAGAGGCTGGCGCGCGCGTCGTTGCGGCCGGCGCGCTGATTGACCGGAGTGGCGGGAAGATTGATTTCGAGGTGGAAACGCAATCGCTGATTCAATTGCCCATTGCCAGCTACGAGGAAGAAGATTGCCCGCTCTGCCGCGGTGGTAGCGTGGCCGTGAAGCCGGGGAGCCGCTTCGTTCGCAGCGCCATGTAGCGCCAATCAAATACTTGCCAAATCCTATTCCTCTGCTGAAGACGCAAAACTGAATACTGCTAACGTGTCCCCTATGCGCTATTTCAAGCTCACCATCGCGTACGACGGCACGGATTTCCATGGCTGGCAGATTCAGACCGGCAAGCCCACGATTCAGGGTGAAATCATGGATGTGCTTCGAAGGCTCACGCAGGAGCAGGTTGTTTTACATGGCACCGGGCGCACCGACGCAGGAGTGCATGCGCTTGGCCAAGTCGGCAGCTTTCGCACGCAGTCGCATCTGGCGGCTCAGGATTTTCAGCGTGCGCTGAACGCACTGCTGCCTCCCGCCATTCGAATCGTTGGTGCTGAGGAAGTCGGGCCGGACTTTAATGCGCGCTGGTCGGCCCGCGGCAAGACGTACCGCTACCGGTTGTATCGCGGAAGAATCGTGCCGCCGATGATTTGGCGTTACGTGCTGCACTATCCGTTTCCGCTCGATGAAGACGCCATGCGCGATGCCGCGGCCCGCTTTGTGGGCATGCACGATTTCGCTTCGTTTGCGGCTTCGACGGGCTCCGAAGAAGACGACAAAGAAAGAGCCACCGAGCGCGAAATCTATTCAGCCGAGTTGGTGCGCACGCCGGACAACGAAGAGCTGGTCTTCACCGTTCGCGGACGCTCTTTTCTTCGCTACATGGTTCGCAAGATGGTGGGGACCTTACTCGACGTTGGACGCGGAAAACTGGCACCTGCTGACATCGACCGCTTGTTCGAACTGCGCGACCGCTCCAAATCCGGCCCCACTGTGCCTCCCCACGGCCTCTTCATGGTCGAAGTCGAGCACGAAGAAGCGTGGCGGTTGGGCAGGCCCTGAGATTTTCCGTGTACGAGGGAAACTATTTTCGACTCCGCTCCGTACCTTGCCTGGAGCCCTGAATCGAAGGGAACACTGAAAGCTTTCCCCTGGCCCGCCACAAGGGTGTGGTGGCTCTTAAAACGATTGTCTGCTCAGGAGTGACTATGACATTTCGCAAGACGATCTTCGCCTTACTGGGCTTGCTCGCGCTGCTTGCATGCGCGAGCGTCTCCCGCGCACAGGAATCGCCCGGTCCCGGCGCAAAGCCGGCCACAGTAATGCCGGACGTGATTCAAGTTCCCGCTGCGGCGCAGCCTTCCGAGCATTTCGACGTGGATACCGCGACCGAAGCGTACCTCGCGCAGATTCCTGCCAGTGCGCGCACGCACTCGGACGCGTACTTCGAGGGCGGGTACTGGCTAATCCTTTGGGATTTTCTCTATGGGGTGGCGATTTACACTTTGCTTCTGAGCATCGGTTGGTCTGCGGCAATGAGGAATTTCGCCGAGCGCCTGACGCGTTTCAAGCCTTTGCAGACGTTCTTATATTGGACGGAATTTCTAATAGCAACGACGATTCTTGGCGCTCCTTTGGCGGTCTACGAGGGTTTTTACCGGGAGCGGCAATATGGGCTGGCGACACAGACTCTCGGGCCATGGCTAGGAGACCAGCTTATCGTTCTCATCGTGAACCTCGTGCTCGGCGGAATTCTCGCGATGGTGCTCTTCGGGCTGGTTCGGCGCTTTCCACGGACGTGGTGGATTTGGTGTGCCAGCGTATCGATCGTCTTTCTGATTCTCTTCATTATGATTGCGCCGGTCTTCCTCTTTCCGCTGCTCAATAAATACACGGTCCTGGATAATCCGAAAATAACGCAGCCCATCCTGAGCCTGGCCCGCGCGAATGGAATCCCTGCGCAAAAAGTTTACACGATGGATGCCTCGCGCCAGACCACGCGCATGAGCGCCAACGTCAGCGGCTACGGCCAAACCATGCGCATCACGCTGAACGACAATCTTTTGCGGCGTGGGTCTCTCGAGGAGATTGAGTCGATCATGGGTCATGAGATGGGGCACTACGTTCTCCACCACATCGCCAAGGACATTCTGTACTTCTCCGTCGTCATCGTGATTTTTTTTGCTTTCCTGCACTGGTCGCTGGAGCGCGCCCTCGCGCGCTGGGGAGAACGCTGGAAGATTCGCGGAATCGGGGATTCTGCCATCGTTCCCCTTGTCTTCCTCATAGGCACGCTGCTTGGATTCGTATACACGCCATTCTTCAACACGCACATCCGCACGAACGAACACGAAGCGGATATGTACGGCCTGAACGCCAGCCGCCAGCCCGATGGCTTTGCGCAAGGAGCCATTCATCTCGGAGAGTATCGCAAGATGAGCCCTAGCCCTGTCGAAGAGTGGATTTTCTTCGACCATCCCAGCGGACGGAATCGCATCCACGACGCCATGCGCTGGAAGGCGGAAAACTTGCAGTTGTTCACTCCAAAATCGGAGCACTAGCCTCGCGGTGCCGCGTTCCAGTAGAAAAGTGATGTATTGGCGGGAGCCAGTATCGCGCGGCCACTTTCGCACCTCAAAATCGGTTAGAATCCCGCTTATGGCGGCTACGGCTATTCCCATTGACACGCTTCCCTCCATCAACCCAGCGACGGGGGAAGTGCTCGCGCATGTCGACGGAACACCGGTGTCCTCGCTGCCGGATATTGTTGCCCGCGCGCGAACTGCTCAGCGCGAATGGGCGAAATTTTCGATGCGCGATCGGTGTGCGAAATTGCGCAAGCTTCGTGAACGGATCATGGCTTCGCGCAACGAATTGGCCGACGCCGTTGTGCGTGAATCGGGCAAGCCCCGTGTGGAAGCCCTGTTTGCGGATATTTTTGTGGCGCTCGATTCGGCGGAATACTGGTCTAGAAATGCCTCAAGAGCGCTGCGCATGCGGCGTGTTCCTCATCACAGCACGGCGGCGAAAGCCAAACGTGGCTATCTCGCTTACGATCCACTCGGTGTGATCGCCATCATTTCCTCGTGGAACTATCCACTGGCCATCCCGATCAGCCAGATTATTCCAGCGCTCGCGGCAGGAAACGCCGTAGTGTGCAAGACCAGCGACTTCACGCCGCAGTGTGGGGCACTGATTGAAAAGCTTTTTATCAAGGCAGGTTTTCCCAAAGGCCTAGTCACAGTGGTGCAGGGGGGCGGTGAAGTGGGCCAGGCATTGATCGACGCCTCGCCGGACAAAGTCATGTTCACCGGCAGCGTCGCCACCGGGCGGCGTGTGGCTGAAGCTTGCGCGAAAAAATTGATTCCTTCCGTGCTCGAACTCGGCGGCAAGGACGCTATGATTGTTCTAGCGGATGCGAACCTGGAAGTGGCCTCCAGCGCGGCTGTCTGGGGCGGCTACACGAATTGTGGACAGGTCTGCCTCTCCGTGGAGCGGTTGTTTGTCGAGCAAACTGCGGCGGAGAAATTTATCGCGCTCTGCGTTGAAAAAACGAAAAAGCTGCGTCTCGGGCCGGGAAGTGACCCGGCGACCGACGTCGGCCCGCTCATCCGGCCGCAGCACGTGCAACGCATGAGTGAGTTGGTCCGCGATGCCGTTTCGCGAGGCGCGAACGTATTGTGCGGCGGCAATCCGCGACCGGAGCTGGGCCCGAACTTTTTCGAGCTCACGGTCATCTCGGGCGTAGATAGCAGCATGAAATTGTTTCAAGAAGAGACCTTCGGTCCGATCCTGGCGATTCAAATTGTCAGGGATGCCCAGGAAGCGATTGCGCAGGCCAACGATTCACCCTTTGCGCTTGCGGCGAGTATCTGGACAAAAGACAAATCTCGTGGGATGGCGCTCGCTGGGGAGCTTCGCGCCGGCGCAGTCATGGTGAACGACGCCATCAGCTACTTTGGCATCGCAGAAGCTCCTCACGGCGGCTGCGGGGCGAGCGGGTGGGGCCGCACGCACGGGCAGGCGGGACTCCTCGAAATGGTGCAAACGAAATATATTGATGTCGACGGCTTGCCGGGAAGCGAGAAGCCCTGGTGGTACCGTTATGGATTGGATCTGGAGCGCGCCGCGGATGGATTTCTGCAATTTGAATTTTCCGGCGGTATCGGCGCGAAACTGCGCAACGCCCGCAGCGCCATGAAAACGTTTTTCCGTGACCACGGATTATAGAGAGGAGCTCCATGCCCGACGAGACCGCGGCTTCACCTAAAGTCAAAACGCGCAAGCCCAAACAGCGTGCCTGCGACGAAAAGGACGAGAAGGGCAAGCTCTGCAACGGCCACTTGAAGCGTTACTACGATTATCCGAAGGAAGTCGCGGCGGTCATCGGTTCGAAAGCGGAGATTTATCGCTGCGAATTCTGCAAAACGCTCTATCGGCCTGATCCCGCACAGCAGCCGCAGAGCTATACGCTCCGCAACTAGAGATTCTATTTCGCGGGAAGCGAGGCCCTTCTTGCAACAGAACGAGTGGATTTACGATTGGAACTTGGCCACGCCGCCGGCGATTCCCGCGGGCACGCGCGTGTTAATGAATGACGAAACACTGCGCGACGGTTTGCAGAATCCGTCCGTTTTCGACCCCAGCATCGAAGAAAAAATCGAAATCCTGCATCTGATGGAATCGCTGGGGATTGACGCCGTCAATATCGGTCTGCCCGGCGCCGGGCCGCGCGCCTTTGCCCACACGGAAGCCCTGGCCCGGGAAATCGCCAAGCACCGGATGAAGATCAAGCCCAACTGCGCGGCTCGCACGCATGAAAATGACATCCGCCCGATTGTTGAGATTTCGCAGCGCGTGGGCATCGCCATCGAAGCCGCGACGTTCCTCGGCTCCAGCCCCATCCGCCGCCTCGTGGAAGACTGGACGGTAGATCACCTCGAACGCACCACCGAAAACGCCGTGAAATTCGCGGTTGCGAACGGGCTCCCCTCGATGTATGTCACGGAAGACACCATTCGAACCGATCCCGACACCGTCAAGCGCTTGTACTCCACCGCCATTCGAAACGGCGCGCGCGCCATCGTCCTTTGCGACACCGTCGGCCACGCTACTCCCAACGGCGCGTTCAACCTTGTGAAGTTCGCCGTCGATGAAGTGGTGAAACCGTCCGGCGAGGATATTCGCGTGGACTGGCACGGCCACAACGATCGCGGACTGTCCATCGCCAATTCTTTGGCCGCCGTGGCTGCTGGCGCCCACCAGGTCCACGCCGCGGCCAACGCTCTCGGCGAACGCGTTGGCAACACTCCCATGGAATTGATGCTCGTCAATCTTCGCCTCATGGGACTTATCCGCCAGGATCTTTCCCGTCTCAAGGAGTACTGCGAAAAAGTAGCCAAAGCCACACACACATTAATTCCTCCGAACTATCCGGTCGTCGGCCATGATGCATTCCGTACCGCAACAGGCGTGCATGCCGCCGCGCTCATCAAAGCCTTCCGAAAAAATGATCGGGAACTCGCCAATGCGGTTTACAGCGGAGTGCCCGCGCATCTCTTCGGTCTCGATCAGGTAATCGAAATCGGCCCAATGAGCGGCAAGTCCAACGTGCTTTTCTGGCTCGAGAAGCATCGCGTTCCCGCCGCCGACGCCACGGTCACGCGAATCCTTGACGCCGCCAAGCAATCCCCGCGCGTGCTCTCGGATGCGGAAGTTTTCGCTCTGTGCACCGAGGCCGCACGCCATTGAGCCGGAACCGATGTTGTAACCCGACAGTGAAACGCGCCCTCGTTTGCGTTATTCTTCTGGCTATGCCGGTTCGCACCGTCGCCTCTCCCCATTCGTCACGCCAGGCGCCACCTTCACGGCTTACCGACAACGCTCGAGTCCAAGCCTCTCTCGATTGGTTTTCGCCGAATATTTCCTGGGTCAACGACCAGCAGGCGCGCATCACGGAAATCCCGGCGCCCTCCTTTCAGGAAGCGCAGCGCGCGGCGGCGGTTAAAGAGATGTTGTCAGAAACTGGGCTGACCGCGCATATCGATAAAGCCGGCAATGTCATCGGCGAACTGCCCGGCGTGAATGAAAACGAGTTTGTAGTCGTTGCTGCGCACTTGGACACGGTTTTTCCGCCGGGCACGGACGTGAAGGTTCATCGCGATGGCAGCCGCATGATTGCGCCCGGAATCTCCGATAATGGCAGCGGCGTGGCTGCGTTGCTGGCGTTGGCGCGGGCTGTCCAGTTTGCGCACCTCAAACCGCAGCGCACCGTTCTCTTCGTGGCGGATGTTGGCGAAGAAGGCGAAGGCAATCTTCGCGGCATGCGTACGCTCGTGGATGCCTACCGCGCGAAACTCAAAGCAGTTGTTGTGCTTGACGGCTCCGGCACCGATCATGTCACTACGAAAGCGCTCGCGTCCCGCCGCCTCGAAGCCCTGATCACCGGTCCGGGCGGTCACAGCTGGTCTGATTTCGGCATGCCCAATCCCATCAACGCTCTGGTGCGCGGCTCGGTTCGATTCATTAACACTAAAGTTCCCGCCACTCCCCGCACCACTTTCAACATCGGCCAAATCGAAGGCGGCACCTCGGTGAACTCGATTCCCTATGAAGCGCGCTTGAAAGTCGACATTCGCTCCGAAAACGAGGACGAGCTTGGCCGCCTCGAATCCGCGCTTCGCGACTGCGTCAGCGCGGGCGTACGCGACGAAATGGATTCCGCGCGCGACCGTTCGAAAGGGAAGCTGGAATGGAAAGTCGACCTCCTCGGCAGCCGCCCGGGCGGTGAACTGGCCGCGGATTCGCCACTGCTCGCCGCGCTCCGTGCCGCCGATGAGTTTGTCGGCAACCAGTCGCGCATCGAGCGCTCTTCCACGGACGCGAATATTCCTCTCTCCCTTGGAATCGACGCCATCTCCATCGGCGCCGGCGGCACCGGCGGAGGAGCGCATTCGCTGCAGGAATGGTATGACTCCACGGGGCGGGAGATGGGTTTGAAACGCGCGCTGCTGACGATTCTCGGAATTTCCGGAGTTGCCGAGGAAAAGTCCCGATGACATTTCGGACGACTCGCGTTCGATACTTGGCGGCCATTCTCCCCTTTATTACCGTTGCCCTCTTCGCCGCGTTCCATGCCAAATCGAGCCGCGCACAAAAAGTCCCCACCACGACCTATTACACGCACGGCCGCATCTACACCAACGATCCCGAGCATCCCTGGGCCGAGGCTATGGCCATCAGTGAAGGAAAGATCACTTGCATCGGCAAGACGGATCATGTGCTTCTCGATTGTGGCGGCGGCCAGGAAGGCGTCGAGACGATCAATCTCAAGGGCCAGTTCCTGATGCCGGGCTTCAATGACGCGCACGTGCATCTCGGCGGCGCCGGCGCGGATGAGCTTGCCGTCCCGCTAACCGGTGTTCCCTCCGTCGAAGAAATGCAAAAGCGGCTTGCAGCTGCCGTGGCCCAACGCAAACCGGGCGAATGGATCACCGGCGGCGGCTGGGATCACACCACCTGGCCGGAGAAGAAATTTCCTAATCGCCAGCAGCTCGATGCCGTCGCGCCAAAGAATCCCGTCATCCTTACTCACATCTCCGGCCACGTAGCCGTCGCGAATTCTCTTGCGCTCAAAAGCGCCGAGATTGACAAGACCACTCCCAATCCCCCCGGTGGCGAAATCGAACACGATGCGTTGGGCGAGCCAACAGGGATGCTGAAAGAAGGCGCCGCCATGTCTCTGGTGAAGGTGCGCATTCCCGATCCTTCTCCGGAGCAACGTCGCAAGGGAATCGAGCTGGTTCTCCAGAACGTGGCCAAGAACGGTGTCACCTCTGTCCAGGATTATTCCGAGTGGGCAGATTTTCAGGTCTACCAGGAGCTGAAGGAAGCGGGCAAGCTCACCGTCCGCATCACCGAATGGCTGCCCTTCAATCTGCCTGTCGATGAGTTGCAGAATATGCGTGTTCAGGGTGGCACCAAAGACCCTTGGCTGAAAACCGGTGCACTAAAAGCTTTCACCGACGGGGCCCTCGGTTCGCGCACCGCCGCGATGCTGGAGCCGTATTCCGATGATCCTTCCACAACGGGAATCCTCACCAACGATCCCGAGAAGCTCACCGCCATGGCTATCCAGCGCGACAAGCTCGGTTTTCAGCTCGCCTTCCACGCCATCGGCGACCGCGCCAATCGCATCGCTCTCGACGTTTTCGAAGCCGTTGCCAAAGCCAACGGCAAGCGCGACCGCCGCGATCGCATCGAGCACGCCCAAGTGGTTGCCCCCTTGGACTTCTCACGTTTCGCCGAGCTTCATGTCATTGCTTCCATGCAGCCTTCTCATCAGACCACCGACATGCGCTGGGCCGAGGATCGCATCGGCCGCGAGCGCATCCTGGGCGCTTATGCCTGGGCCACCTTGCTGAAAAGCGGCGCCCGCCTGGCGTTTGGCACCGATTACAACGTCGAGCCCATCAGTCCGTTTCGCGGCTTGTACGCCTGCGTCACGCGCGAACGCCCCGATGGCGGCCCGAAAAATGGCTGGGAGCCCCAGGAAAAAATCTCGCTCGAGGATTGTATCCGCGCGTACACCTCCGGTTCTGCTTACGCGCAGTTCGAGGAAGGGAAGAAGGGCGAGCTGAAGGCGGGCGAGTACGCCGATTTCATCATCCTTTCAAATGACCTCACCAAGGTTCCCCCCGCGCAATTTACCAAGACGCGGGTTCTCCGCACTGTAGTCGGCGCCCGCACCGTTTACCAGACCAACTAAGAAAGCCAAACGTCTCCAATCCTGCCACTTTTTTCCCGAAGAGCAGCAAATCGTCCCAATTAGCGCTCCCTTTGAACGCGTCATCTCTTGTTCCCATGGTTCGCCTGCGTACCGCTGTTGAGGCCAATCAGGGAGCTTGAATTAAGGGATCCAGATGAGAAAAAGCCGAACTATCAGTTCCAGTACCGGCAGGTATTTGGAATTTAGTTTTGTTTTATCTAAAGTTTATTTTGCGTCGCGTGTAAAAATGTGTTGACAAAGCAATCTCTCCGCAATATATAGCCCCCATAGAACCCTGTGGCTACACGGCTGTTGCCTTAGAACGATTGGGTGTGTGCGGAGTTTGAACTGTCGGAAAATGCGGTTGAATTTTTCAGGACGCCGCAAAATCTCCGTTAGTTCCCGACAGCGTCATTATGAAAGTCCGTATATAAATACGGCCTGGCATAGACAAAACGCACATCCACTAGTTCTAAAAAATATGTAAACCGCGAAGAATTTAGAATTTACGTGGTGTGGTCGTGGTGGTACGGGATTTGCTCTTGCTCTGGGCAAGTTTCGGATTGCGAGTGGATTACTGATCTATGGGGTCTTCCAATTCTCTTCATCTTGTGCCGTCCGGCAGTCCTCCGGTCGGGGTGTGCGGAGATCGATTGGGCCAGGCATGGTCCATCCAGGAGGTAGTCGAATGTTAAGCAAGCGAGTGGTGTTGCTGGTAGTCGCCCTGTCTTGTCTGTTTGCTTTGACTCCGTCGGCACTGTTTTCACAGTCGACGGGTACAGTAAATGGTTTAGTCACCGATCCTTCGGGCGCGGCAGTCGTCGGCGCGACAGTCACTCTGACAGATACGGGGACGGGTAGTGCGCGGCCGGCAGTCACGAATCAGGCTGGAAGATACGCCTACGTTAGCGTGGCGCCTGGTGTCTATAACCTCACGGTAAGCAAGACTGGCTTTCGGGTTACGAAGTTGACGGATCAAAAGGTAACCGTGGGGACCGAGCTCACTCTCAATGTCATTATGGAACTCGGCTCCGTCTCTGAAATTGTTGAAGTTAAAGTCTCTCTGGGCGCCGAGTTGCAGACCATGAATGCTACGGTCGGCCAGTCGGTCAGCGGCGATTCTTTGCTTATGCTGCCCAACTTTGGCCGCGATGCTTCGACGTTGGCGACCTTTCAGCCGGCGACCAACCCCACTGGCGAAACTGCGGGCGCGAACTATGACCAGAACAGCTTCACGCTCGATGGCGCGCAGAACACCAATGACATGGACGGGTCAATGAACGTCTACACGCCGAGCTTCGGTACTTCTGCTGCAGCCGCGACTGGAGGCTCTCAGACCAGCGGCGCGACAAGCCCGCCTACCGGTGTACTGCCGGCTCCTGTTGAGAGCATTGAAGAATTCAAGGTGAATACCAATAACCAGACAGCGGACTTCAACGCCTCCGCGGGCGGCCAAATCGCGATGGTGACCAAAAGAGGTACCAACGCCTACCACGGTACCCTGTATGAAAACTATACGGACGCGGCGTTTGGGGGAGCCAACACGTGGGATAACAACCGGGTCGGCAAACCCATCACAGACAATCATCGCAACCGATTTGGCGGAAATTTCGGCGGACCTATTTTGCCAAAGATGTTGGGTGGCAAAACTTACCTCTTTGCGGAATACGACGGGATGCGGTTTCCCAATAGCAGTATTGTCACTGAAACCGTGCCGTCTGCGGCATTGCGCGCAGGGGTAGTTCAAGTAAAAACTGGCAACTGCACGAGTTTACCCGTCAACCTGAATTCCACTCCCGTGACCGTCCTCGTGGGCAATGTTAGCCCCACATCTGGCTGTGCTGGGGCGAATGCTCCCGCTGTCGTAACCGTGCAGCCTTCGAGTTTTTGTGGTAGCACACAATCGAATCCGTGCGATCCTCGCGCTCCACTGGGAGAGGGAGGCATCAATCCGGTTCTTAGCCAAATCTGGAGCAAGTACGAACCGCTTCCAAATTTTTCAGGTGGTGACAATTTTAACGCTGCCGGTTATCGCACGCAGATCTCGCTCCCCGAGACAAACAATTACTTCGTCACACGCCTCGACCACGATTTCGGCGATAAGTGGCACTTCAACGGCGTCTATCACTATTACCATTCCAAGCGGGCAACTACCAGCCAGGTAGACATTGGTGGCTTCTTTGCCGGTGACAAGCTTGGGCAAGCGGCGGCGCTGACGAATCGGCCGCAGGTACCTTCACTGTACTCGGCCAACCTCATAACTAACATCAGCAGTAATGTGACCAATGATATTCACTACAGCTATCTCCGCAATTTCTGGCAGTGGCTGGGTCCTGGAATCCCTCCGCAACTACCTGGACTCCAAATGACGCTTGAGCCTGGGGGCGAGTCATCAACTGGTGTAACCGTCCCCTACAACATCAACAACCAGAGCACTCGCACACGCTTCTGGGATGGCCAGGACCACATGATCCGTGACGACGTCTCCTGGCTGAAAGGCAAACATCTCGTCCAATTCGGTGGGAACTATCAACGGAATTATCTCCAGCACAAGCGCAACGACAATGGTGGCTCCATTCAGGCGTCTCCTTTCCCGGTAGGCCTTCTCACCACCGCCGCGTCGTCCGCACTCAGCTTTACGGGTTATACACCGGCAACGTGTTCCGCGACGATTACGGCAAACTGCATCGCTTCAGGGACTAGCACGACCAATTACAGGAAGTACTACGCGGAGGCTGCTGGGATCATTACGCAAAGTCAGCAGCTCTATTCCCGCCTCGGCACGGCCTTGGCCATTCAACCGGCCGGCACCCCCGCGCTTGCGCAGAGCGTCGTTCCGAATTACAACCTGTACTTCAGCGATACATGGCGCATGAAACCAACGTTCACGTTGACTTACGGTCTTGGCTATCAGATCGAAATGCCGCCCTATGAAAAAAACGGTGGACAAACCACAATGGTGGACGAGTCCGGCCATCAGTTCACAACCCCTTCGTATCTCGCGGCCGTGAAAAATGCCGCACTCAAAGGTCAAGTTTACAATCCCGTGATTGGCTTTGCGACCGTACCGAATGTACCTGGTGGCGGGAAATACCCGTATGATCCATTCTACAAAGGCTTCAGTCCGCGCGTTTCTGCTGCTTGGAGCCCCCGTTTCGACAATGGGCTTTTGGGCAAAGCCTTTGGACAGGGCAAGACCGTTGTCCGAGGCGGCTACAGCCGAATTTATGGCCGTCTCAATGGTGTCGACCTGATTCTCGTTCCACTGCTCGCCCCTGGTTTGCTTCAGGCTACCGCTTGCCAGGGGCCACAAAACGCGACACATGGCAACGGGGGCTGCGGTGGGGCATCTCCCCTGACGGCGTTCCGCATCGGGACCGATGGCAATGCCGCGACGCTCGGACCGGCGCCGTCCACGAACCTGCCACAGCCTTTCTTCCCAGGTATAGGCGGTGCTCCGGGAGCAGGTTCTGGCGAAGCGCTTGACCCGAAGTTCCAGCCTAGTGTTTCGGATCAATTTGATTTGACGATTCAACGCGAATTGCCAAACCACATGATCCTCGAAGTGGGTTATATCGGCCGGAGACTGACTCACGAATATCAGCCCCTTAACATCGCTGCCGTTCCGCACATGATGACCATGGGAGGGCAAAAGTTCAGCCAGGCATGGGCCAACGTGCTTCAGGCGATCGACGCCGGAAAACCAGTTACGACCCAGCCCTTCTTCGAGGCTGCTCTTGGTGGCCCGACTTCTGCATACTGTGCGGGTTTTGGAACGTGCACGGCGGCTGTCGTTGCCAACGAGGGCCCTGCGGGGACCGGCAACTTGTCGAGTGGGCAGGGCGGCAATCAAACGGGTCCCGCTGTCTATGACTTCTGGCAAGATCTTACTCCGTCATTCGTGTTTGGCCGCTCGATGCTCAGCAGCGTCGGTTGTGATACCGTCCTGGTACAATCCATCAATCCGACGACACCCGTACAGCGGTGTCAGCAGGCAAATTTTGTTGGCATCAACACAACTGAAGGATACGGCAACTACAACGCCCTGTTCGTATCCCTCAAGAGCAACAATTACCACGGACTGACTGCTTGGTCGAATTTCACTTGGGGTCGTGCCCTCGGCACCCAGAGCACCGTTCAGGCCACCAGTTCATTCACCGTTCCCGATCCGTGGAACTTGCGTAATGGTTACGGGCCACAGCCCTTTGACATCCGCTTCCTTTACAATTTGACGATGTTGTACCAGCCTCCCTACTACAAGAACCAGCACGGCGTCGTAGGAAAGCTTCTCGGAGGGTGGTCGGTTGCTCCGCTCTTTACGGCGCGAAGCGGCTTGCCCCTGGCAGTCAATATCACCCAGGGCGCTGGCCTAGACTGCCAATCCTTCGGAGAGGCGGACTGCAATTTCGCCGGAACGGACGAAGGCGCCGTCTTCGCATCTGCGGCGGCCATGGCCTTGGCTCGGGGCGGGGGAAACTCTACCCACGCGTATACAGCGAATAATTCCCAGGGCGTCGCGGTCAACGGAAACTCGAATGGCGGTCTCAACATGTTCAAGGATCCTGTCGCGGCGTTTAACGCCTTCCGGGAACCGATCTTGGGTCTCGATAGTAACCCTGGCTCCTTCGCCTTGCGCGGGATGCCGACTTGGAACCTCGATATGACCGTTTCGAAGCAGATTCGGTTTAACGAGCGAATGGAGCTCCAGTTTATCTGGCAAGTTTCCAACGTCATGAATCATGTCCAATTAAACGATCCCTACTTGGACATCAATGATCCCAACGACTTCGGCGTGATTACCGGTCAATTTAACCAACCGCGCGCGATGGAGTTCGGCCTGCGATTCCACTTCTAATCTCTTCCGGCGGAGCTCAATCTCTCGCCGCGGAAAACGGGGAAGGCCAATCGGCCTTCCCCGTTTTCATTTTCTGGCGCTCCTCTGCTGCCATTCCGCACCGCTATTCCGGTAAGCTTGAACGCTGCTCTGCCGAGGACTCGAATTGTCCAAACGATTGCGCGCCGATTTGTCGTTGGCCCTGTGCTCTCTCCTTTGGGGCGCCACCTTCGTGGTCGTCAAGAATTCGCTCAATCACGCTTCCGTGTTTGTGTTTCTTGCGGTGCGCTTCAGTGTCGCCGCGGTGCTCATGCTGGCGTGGAGGAATCGCGCTCTCCGCCAAAATTAAAGTGGAAACTGATTCAGCGCCCGTTGGAATAATTCTTCACGTCGACGGCGTCGAACATGGTGGCGGAGGCGGCGTGCGTTTTTTCGTAGGCGGTGATGTCGGGTTCGTGCTGCATGGTTGTGCCAATGTCGTCGAGACCTTTTAGCAGAACTTCTTTGCGCGAGGGGACAATTTCAAATTTGAACATCAGGCCGTGTTTGTCGGCGATGGTCTGGTTCGGTAAGTTTACGGTGAGCGAGTAGCCTTCTTCTTTTTCGGTGCGCTTGAAGAGTTCGTCCACTTCGGCTTCGCTGAGCGTGGCGGGCAGGATGCCGTTCTTGAAGCAATTGTTGTAGAAAATGTCCGCGTAACTCGGCGCGATGACGAGGCGGAAGCCGTAATCCTTCACGCCCCAGGGTGCGTGCTCGCGGCTGGAGCCGCAGCCGAAGTTGGCGCGCGCCAGCAGTACGGATGCTCCTTTGTAGCGCGGAAAATTCAGGACGAATTCCGGATTCGGTTTCTCGCCGGGGAGATAGCGCCAGTCATAAAAAAGTATCCGACCGAATCCTTCACGCGTCAGCGCCTTCAGAAATTGTTTCGGCACCATTTGGTCTGTATCCACGTTAACGCGATCGAGCGGCATCACCATGCCGGTGTGAGTGGAAAACGGTTGCATGTGATTCAGTCTCCCAGTACTTGAAATTTCTCAATCTCGCCGAATGCCGTCCAGTACGCTGCGCCGTTTTCTCTTGTTCCATCGCAGCGATTGGTGGAAATCAAGATGTACGTTATGCCGCAGCATGGCTCGAGCTTGTCGCAAACCGTCAACTCATGTAGTCGAATTTCCAGCAATTCTCCGTCTGCCAGTTCGACGCGCACTCGCTTGCCTACGTGACCCTGATTTAAGCCTCGCGTATCTACAGGCATTGGCTGTCTAGCCTCGGCAGGGCGCAGCATGCTGCGCCACTACAACGGAACACAGCGAACCCGCCGGCAAGATGCCGGCGCTACAAAATACTTACTCGACGGCGGCGACGCCGTCGAGTGAACGAACATCGACGAAGTGGCCGGCGATGGCGGCGGCGGCGGCCATTACCGGGCTGACCAGATGCGTGCGGCTGTCTTTGCCCTGGCGGCCTTCGAAGTTGCGGTTGCTGGTGCTGGCGCTGCGCTCATGCGGGGGCAGGACGTCGGCGTTCATGCCGATGCACATGCTGCATCCGGCGTCGCGCCACTCGAAACCGGCGGCAGTGAAAATTTTGTCGAGGCCTTCTTTTTCGGCTTGCGTCTTGATGCCGCGCGAACCGGGGACGATCAACGCCTGCTTGATGGATTTCGCGATGTGCTTGCCTTCGACGAAATGCGCGGCGGCGCGGAGATCATCGAGGCGCGAATTGGTGCACGAGCCGATGAAGACACGGTCGACCGGAATATCCACGATGGGCGTGCCAGCTTTGAGGCCCATGTATTTAAGGGCGCTCTCGGTGGCTTTCTGATCGTTGAGATCCTTGAAGTCATGCGGATCGGGGACGCGGGAGGTGACGCTGGTGACCATGCCGGGATTCGTGCCCCACGTAACTTGCGGAGCGATCTGCTCGGCGTGGAGCTCGACGGTCATATCAAATTTGGCGCCGTCGTCGCTTTGCAACTGTTTCCAGCGGTCAACGACTTCCTGAAAGGCTTTGCCGCGCGGGACAAACGGGCGGCCTTCGAGATAGGCAAAAGTGGTTTCATCCGGCGCGATCATGCCGGCGCGCGCGCCGCCTTCGATGGTCATGTTGCAGACGGTCATGCGGCCGTCCATGGAAAGGGAACGAATGGCTTCGCCGCCATATTCCGCGACGTGGCCATTCCCGCCGGCGATGCCCGTTTTTCCAATGATGGCGAGAATGAGATCTTTTGCGGTGACGCCCTTGGGGCGTTTGCCGTGCACCAGAATGTGCATCGTCTTGGAGCGCGACTGAACGAGGCATTGCGTGGCGAGGACATGTTCGACTTCGCTTGTGCCGATGCCGAAAGCCAGCGTGCCGAACGCGCCGTGCGTGGAAGTGTGGCTGTCGCCGCAGACGATGGTCTGGCCGGGCTGGGTGATGCCGAGTTCCGGACCGATGATGTGCACGATGCCCTGATTCTTGCTGTTCATGTCGAACAAGCGCACGCCGGATTCGCGGCAGTTCTTTTCGAGGGCATCGAACTGGAGCTTGGCGTCGTTATCGAGGATAGGCAGGGTACGATCGGTGGTGGAGACGGAATGGTCCATCACGGCAAAGGTGAGGTCGGGGCGGCGGACTTTGCGGCCTTCCGCGCGGAGGCCGGCAAAAGCCTGGGGCGAGGTGCCCTCGTGGATGAGGTGGCGGTCAATATAGATGATAGAGGGCTGGCCGGGATCTTCGCGAACCACGTGGGAGTCCCAGATTTTCTGATAGAGAGTTTTAGGCGTCATGGAAGTTCCATCAAATTCTAGCACTCCTGCGGTGAGAGGCAAATGGACGGGCCTCTTCTAGGCGGGGCGATGGGAGTCATTAGCGGTCTGCTCGGCCGCGGCGGCCGATTGTTGATTGTCGTCGAGTGATGCAGGCGTGCGACGCCTTTGGTAGAGGCCGGCGATGAGTCGATTGTTCTCGGCATCTTTTGCAACTTGCACCTCGGCTTCTATTTCTTTTGCCATGGCAGTTTGACTGGTGAGAATAAGCTGGGACATATAGGCGAGGGCGATGGCGTCGCGGCGGGCAATGCGCTTGCGGGCGAGCTGCCGGACGAGATTGCCGAGGAAGAGATTCACTTCGTCGGCGGTGGTGAAGCTGTTGATGTCGGTAAGAAGCTCGGCGGCGAGGACTTCCGGATCGACAAGGGGAATTTTGGCGCGGAGACGTTCAGCGTGGAAGGCGCAGAGAGTCGCTGGTCCAGTTCCGTGGCCATGATTGGTATCAATCAGCATGTTGCAGCGTTGGCTGCGGGCGTTCTGGAATTGGCATTGGTTCACGGTAAGTTGTTTTGAGGACATGGAATAGCCTTTCGGAAGTGAAAGTTAATGACGCAAGAAAGCAACGAGGGAATGAAAAAGCAGATCCCTCCCGCAGCGGTTCGGGATGACAAGAGAGAAGAAGGGATGATGAGAAAGAGGAGGCCCCCCTCCCCCTATTTTTGAAACGATATGAAAGCAAAGGGGTTAGAGGGTGGGGGTCTGCAAACGATATGAGAGGAAAGGGGTTAGGGGAATAGGGAGAGATGGTCCCTTGGCTTTGCTCGGGACAAGCAGGTTTTGGGCCAGGAAGGGAATTCGGAAATCGGCGAGATGAACGGCTGACGATCACATAGAAAAGTATCATGGATTAGTTGTTTTGTCAACTACTATTATAGTACCAGTATTTAGCGAATTGCCATCATTTGTTCGAAAGATTTTGCAAGGGGAAGAAAACAAAGGGGTAGAGCTCACTATGGGTCCGTACAAGTTTTTTTAGGGAGCTATGGAATACGGAGCACGAGCGGGAAACATCAAACCCGCACCCTTAAACGTGCGGCACCCGGCTTAGTCGTTGGATCGAAAGAAGTTTGAAAGAGGGGGATACGTCATCCGGCCAGCCGCTAGCCACAAGCGAAAGGGTATGTCAAAGATTGACATTAGTGATGAGCGGGAATAGATTTGAGGGGAAGGCGCGGCACCGAGAGGCGAAGCCATGGACCAGATGAATGTATCGATTACGGACCGTCTTGCAGGTTATGTGCGGAAGAAGGTGAAGAGCGGGCGGTACAACAACGCCAGCGAGGTGGTGCGCGAAGCGCTGCGGCGGATGGAAGATGAAGATGAGCGCGCGGTGCGGCTGGCCAAGCCTTCGGCGGAGGACATCTTAACGGACCTAACCGAGGAGCAGCTTGAGGGGATCCGGCGGCGCGTGCGAGCCGGGATTGAATCCATCGAAGCTGGCAGATACAAGGAATATGACGGGCGCGAGGGATTGAAACAGCTGGCGGAGGGAGTGAAAGCCAGGGGACGGAAGCTGCTCGCCAGGGAAGACTCCAGGCGGTAATGCGTTACCGAGTCTCTGAAAATGCGGAGCGCGATCTGGAGGAGATTTTTTTGTATTGGGCGGAACGAGCGAGTTCGGGGATCGCCGACCGCATCATCGATAGGATCACAGACCGTTTCTGGCTGCTTGGCGAACATCCTGACGCTGGTAAGAAATCGGATGGAATTGCTGCCGGCGAGAAATGCTTTCCTGCTGGAAAGTACCTGATTTACTACCGAGCCATGCGGCGGGGGACGGATATTCTGCATGTCTTCCGCGGGTCGCGGGAGCAGCGGCGAGCTCTCCGGGGAGCAAGTGAAGGGCGATAGGGAATTGCGCGAGGGACAAACAAGTGTGGCGCGGTCAAAGGCTGACTCGGCCATTTAGATCTGGGACGACTCGATGAAAATCGCTCTTGCTAGTGCCTGTTCGTGTTTTGCGATCGTTCTCTGGGGCTGCACCCCAGTTGTCAGCGTGCGCCCTCTATACACACAATCCGAAATTGAAAAGCCCTACCAGGACAAGCGCGTGGAGGGCGAATGGAACATGGCAAGCATGGACGATCCCAGCGATGACGCAGCCGCAACCAAACCACCCTGCCGCGTTCGCATTTCCGAACCCACAGCAGGCGAACTCCCGTATACCGCCGAATTTCGTTGCCCAGACTCAAAAGATGGTTCTGGCGAGAGCTACTCGAAATATGACTTTCATCTGGTATCTTTAGACACCCACACGTTTTTCGATGCGCGGTTCGCTGAATCCGAAGAGAAGGGCAAACATCTTTCCTTCAGTGACATCCAGGACACGGGGATTGCTCCGGCCCACCTACTGGGGCAGGCGTGGGTTCAACTAGACTTTGTGCGTTTTGGGACACTCGAATCCGACTGGGTTGAGAAGAATTGGCCTGGAGATTCTCTGGCGACCAGCAAGGTGGGGACATATAGCAGAGTGGACATTCTTACCAACCAGACTAAGGATTTGCGTGACATTCTCTCGCAGAATGTCGGTTCGTCTGATGCGTTCGGTTTCGCGCTCTATCTTTGCCGTCCAGGAGCCGATTGCAATGCCCAAGCCATCGGAGATCAGCTTGCTCGCACGCCCGATAACCGAGACGTACTAACAGGCTCGGTTAAGTTCTATGCGAAGCGTGGCGACTTTGCGCGCGCCATCATTCTACAGCGACACAAGATTGCGCTAGGCTCAGATGAAGCTACCGACCAACTTGAACTTGGACGCCTGCTCCTGCTGACCCGTGACTTTGATGCTGCTCGCCGGGTTTTTGCCACTGCGAAGGAACAGTCCGACTCGGCCTCCGCCATTAAGGTCCTTGCGGTCCGGTCGTATTTCCTGGAGGGCGACTATGCAGGTACGGTGCAAGCTGCGAAATCATTGGAGGCTTCCGGCAAGCTGCCCTCTGCCGATCCGATCATCCTCAGTTACTTTGCGCTCCACAGGCTCGGCCGGGTCAAGGAAGCAGAATCCTACCTCCAGCAGCACGCTGCGACGTTCGCCGGGCCCGCGGAAGAACATCTACTTCTGTTAGAGGTGTTGGGCCGTGTTACGGATTCTTGGGCTTCCAAGGACTGGACCCGGAGCACCTACTACTATGCGCTCAATGCGCTGAAGAATAAGAACCTAAACCATGGCCGTGAGCATCTACGGGATCTGGCTACGATGCGTCCCAAGGATGATCTCATCGGGTTGGCGGCCAAAATAGAACTTGAACGCCTTCCTTCGACAACTAACAAGTGAGCTGTTTTGCTTCAGTTGAAACCCGCCGTCGCGAATCCAAAACTCGGATCCGCGCTTGTGGACGAGATATAAATCCACCGGGGAAAACGGGCTGCCAATCAAAACTTTCGTAAGATCCTTGCGTGACTCAGGAACGTAATCCGGGGGAATTTCAACCACATTCGTGAAATTTGAAATGAGCGTGAAAGCGATGCTGAGAAGTTGGTTTGTGTCAATCATAGACGCGAGGATGAAGCAATTCCATTTTTTCACCTCGCAGTCAGAGGCCGTCTGACAGTCGGCTTTTCGGTCAGCAATTCATGTACTTCCAATTCCGTGATTTACCGGTTGCGAGCCATGCAATTGCGGTTTCAATTCGCTTCGCCCGAGTCTCCTCGCGCTTCGCCTCCGTAATCCAATCGATGTATTCCTTCTTATGGCTGTAGCTGAAATTCTCAAATGCCGTTTTCGCCTTTTTATTCTTCTTCAGCGCCACCCTAAAATAAGCGGGAACAACAAGTTTCTTTTTCGAACCCGATTTTGCCGCCGGCTTCTTGACTCCGCCCTCATTGAGTTCAACCGCCTTTTTGATATAGCCGAGCAACTCTTTCTTGCCCGGTAGATCCGATAACTTCGTAATGCGTCCGAACTGTCCCATCCCGCCCTTGCTACACTTTCCTTCGCACTAATGTGAGAAACGATGGCAGGCTTGGTCGACGGTAGGATCGACGCAGGCTTTGAGGGCAAGGATAACGTCACAACCTGATCCCGATGCGCGTGCCACCAAAATAACGGACACGATTCTGATTTTGTACCTGATAATAAATGTCGCCGTATGGACGTTCCTTGTTGTTTCAGAAAGGTGTATGACAGTCATAAATTGAGAATGGTAAATTTGCTCATCGTTGTGCCTGCGGGACGTTAAATTGGGTGAACCGAGGATTGCCGCCGCTTAACCGCCGAGCTAACCGTGTATGTATCGCGGGCCGGGGTGGTACAGGATGGTGCTAAAGACTTTGTCCGCTTCGTACTGTACTCGTAGCAACGATGAATCCGTTCAAGAAATTTTTG
>Ga0137418_10000829_pt1 | contig 28312 bp, 23 predicted proteins | sample CZODoug3_1_2_16f_FD_122242 | JGI IMG/M metagenome (GOLD analysis project Ga0137418, IMG submission 122242) | Vadose zone soil fungal communities from Angelo Coast Range Reserve, California, USA - CZODoug3_1_2_16fungal (Hybrid Assembly) | ecosystem: Environmental > Terrestrial > Soil > Vadose...
CCATGTCGCGGTGCGTCAGCTTGAACCATGCCCGCGCAAACGCGTCCGCAAACTGATCCGGATGCTCGTAGAAGCGCCGCGAGATCTTCTCGTAAACCGGGTCGAACCGCAGCGAGAGGTCGGTGACCAGCATCGTCGGCACGTGCCGCTTCGACGGGTCGTAGGCGTCCGGAATCGTAGCGACGCCGCCTTTCGCCTTGAACTGCCAGGCGCCCGCCGGGCTCTTCGTCAGCTCCCATTCGTTGTTGAACAGGTTCTCAAAGAAGTGGTTGCTCCACTGCGTCGGCGTCTGCGACCAGATAACTTCCGGGCCGCCGGTGATCGCATCGGCCCCCTTGCCCGTGCCAAATCTGCTCTTCCAGCCGAGACCCTGCTGCTCGATCGGGGCGGCCTCCGGCTCCGGGCCGAGCAGTGTCGGATCGCCGGCGCCGTGAGTTTTGCCGAAGGTGTGACCTCCGGCGATGAGCGCGACCGTTTCTTCGTCGTTCATCGCCATGCGGGCGAACGTCTCGCGGATATCCCGCGCCGCAGCGACCGGGTCCGGGTTGCCGTTCGGCCCTTCCGGGTTCACGTAGATCAGACCCATTTGCACGGCGGCGAGCGGGTTTTGGAGATTTCGGTCGCCGGTGTAGCGCTCGTCCGCCAGCCACTTGCCTTCGGGGCCCCAATAGATTGACTCGTCGGGCTCCCAGACATCGGCGCGCCCGCCGCCGAAGCCGAACGTCTTGAAGCCCATCGACTCGAATGCGACATTGCCCGCGAGAATCATAAGGTCGGCCCAGGAAATTTTCCGGCCGTATTTCTGCTTGATCGGCCACAGCAACCGGCGCGCCTTGTCGAGGCTCGCATTGTCCGGCCAGCTGTTGACCGGGGCGAAGCGCTGCTGGCCGGCCCCGGCGCCGCCACGGCCGTCGCCGATGCGGTAGCTGCCGGCGAGGTGCCACGCCATCCGAATGAACAGCCCCCCGTAGTGGCCAAAGTCGGCCGGCCACCAATCCTGCGAATCCGTCATCAAGGCATGCAGGTCCTTGATCACGGCGTTCAGGTCGAGGCGCTCGAACTCCTTGGCGTAGTTGAACGCCTCGCCCATCGGATTGGACAGGCTGGAATGCTGGTGGAGAACCTGAAGGTTCAGCTGGTTCGGCCACCAGTCACGGTTCGTGTGCGCGTGGGTCCCGCCAGTAAACGGGCACTTGCTTTCGCTCGTCATGCCGCCTCCAAGACCGTCTAGTGAACTAGAATTAATCTAATCTAGATTGGGCTTGACCGACGTCAAGAGGGAGCGGCAACAGCGAGCAATCCGGACGATATCCCGCAGCGGTGCCTGGCAAGGCGCCTTAAATGAGCTTTGACCCAAGCCGATGCCGTGCGACCGATCGGCGCAGTTGCCGGCAACGCTATTTCTTCGCCCGGCACACGAAGCCCGCCACTCCCCCGGTTCCGAGCTTCCGGAACCCACAGGCGGTCAGAAGAGCCATCGAATATCTCTCGGAACATTGCGACCGGAACGTCGCGCTTTCTGAGCTCGCAGCCGCGGCAGAGATCGACGGCTTCCTTTTGACACGCGAATTCACGCGTTCAATGGGCATCCCACCTCACGCGTATCATTTGCAGCGACGGATTCGCGCCGCACAGAGACGCCTTGCAGTGGGTGAAAGCGTGACGGATGTGGCGCAACAGCTGGGTTTTTCCGATCAAGCCCACCTGACGCGTTTGTTCAAGCGCCTCGTCGGCGTGACCCCAGGTCGTTACCGCTCAGCGCACGGGCATCACACGCTCCGGCGATAGTCACAAGAACATTCAAGCGACGGCGCCGAGACCGCGCAACACTGCGCGACATGGCGACCCACGAGCATTCTGCATACGATCGGCTCGGACTTGTGGCAGCGCTTGTCGCTCCGGTTGCGTGGGGACTTACAGGCATTTTCATACGCCTGCTCCAGGGCCTGCCTCCAATGACCATTGTCGTCGGTCGGCTCCTCGTCGCCTCGATAGCGTTGGGACTTGTGTTGGTGCTTCGTCGTCCAGGGCGCGGCAGCCTACGCTGGTCCTCGTCATCGCTCGCAATGGCTGGATACTACGTCCTGGCAACTGAGGCGTTCGTGCGCGCACCGGTTGTGGAAGTCACATTGTTGGTTGGCATGGCCCCCGTGCTGGCGCTTGGCATTCATCGCTTACGCGGCCGTACGGTGCCAGCACAACAGCTCCTCGGCGTCATTCTCGCCGTAGGCGGTCTTGTTGCATTTCTCTTACCGGGCAAGACACGCGCAGACCCAAAACTCACTGGCGACCTGCTCGCGTTAGGGGCAGCGGCGGCATCGGCCATTTACGCTACCCAACTACGCCGCATGGCGGCGTCGGACATCTCACCAGACCCAGTGTGCGTAGCTGCGATAGCGTGCCTGGTGGGGGCGATCGCAGGGGCGGCGCTCGTCGGGATCTTCGGATCCCACACATACCCAGTAGTCACAGTGCGTGATGTTGGAATTCTCGTGTTGCTGGGGGCGCTATCGACGGCATTACCGACCGCCGCCTTCAGCATCGCCTCCGCCCGTCTTCCGACGGTCCTGACCACGAGTTTCGGATTATCCACACCCCTGTTTACAGCCTTGTTTGCCGGCACGGTGCTGCGAACTCCCATCAGTCCAGCTTCCCCGGCAGATCAGCCTCCGCTGGACATGGTCATTTCCGGAGGGCGAGTAATGGATCCGGAATCGGGGCTCGACGCGGTGCGCAATGTGGGCGTCCGCGATGGCAAGATCGTCGAAATATCCGAGAAACCTCTCCAGGGCAAACAAATCATCGATGCTCACGGCCTCGTGGTCGCTCCCGGTTTTATTGATTTGCATGAACACGGGCAAGAGCCGCGCAACTATGAATTTCAGGCTCACGATGGCGTGACTACCTCGCTGGAACTGGAAGTCGGAACCGATGATGTTTCCGGCTGGTATGCGCGACGCACGGGAAAATCTTTGATCAACTTCGGTGTAAGTGTCGGGCACATTCCGATCCGCATGCGGGTCATGAACGATCCTGGGAAGTGGCTGCCCACGGGGCCTGCGGCTCACAAGGCTGCTACGCCGGAGCAATTGCGTTCGATTCAGCAGGCAATGGAAGCCGGATTGAAGGCGGGCGCGCTTGCGGTGGGAATGGGGATTAACTACACGGAAGCCGCGACCCATCAAGAAGTCATCGAGGTGTTCCGCATCGCCGCAAATTATCAAGTGCCGGTTCACGTTCATGTGCGATTCGGCGGTACCGGAGAGCCGTCGACGGGGCTCGCGGCAGTGGAAGAAGTGATTGCCGCGGCCGTGGCGACGGGGGCTCCGCTGCATGTGGTGCACATTACCAGCATCGGTTTAAAGGAAACGCCGCAACTCCTCCAACTGGTGGAAGGCACGCAGCACCGGGGGTTCGACGTGACTACGGAATGTTATCCGTATGTCGCGGCCAGCACGGGCCTGGAATCCGCCCTTTTTGATCCTGGCTGGCAAGAGCGCATGGGGATCACCTACAAGGACGTCCAGTGGGCGAAAACGGGTGAGCGCCTGACCGCGGAGACGTTTGAAAAATACCGCGCGGAGGGCGGCGCGGTGGTCATTTACGCCATCCCGGAAAGCGCGGCGCGCGCCGCGGTTGGCAACCCGATGGTGATGATTGCCAGCGACGGCATGCCGATTACCGGCGCCAAAGTGCATCCGCGCGGGCAAGGGACGTTTTCACGAGTGCTCGGGCACTATGTCCGCGAAGAAAAGGCGCTCGACCTGATGACCGCGCTGCGCAAGATGACTTTAATGCCCGCGCAGCGATTGGAAAAGCACGCGCCGGCTTTCCAGAACAAAGGACGCATTCGTGTGGGAGCCGATGCGGACATCACCGTGTTCAATCCCGATACGATCATTGATAAGGCCACGTTCGACGATCCCTTGCGGTATTCCGATGGAATCTCGTACGTGCTGGTGAACGGCGTTCCGGTGATCAAGGAAGGGAAGCTCGTTGAAGGCATTTTTCCGGGAAGGGCTGCGCGCGCTCCAATTGCGCAATAGGGGCCAGGAAGCATGACCCGAAGAACCTGCAACATACAAAGGAAACGAAAAATTTGTCGCTGACCTTTCTTGATTGGGCTGCCATTGCTGGATACCTGCTGATCACCCTGGTGCTGGGTTTGTATTTCCGGCGCAAGTCGGCGCAGAGCACCGAGGATTATTTTGTCTCTGGGCGGCAGGTGAGTTGGTGGCTGGCGGGAACGTCCATGGTGGCAACGACGTTTGCCGCGGACACGCCGCTGGCGGTTACGGGGCTGGTTTACGCGCAGGGCGTGGCAGGGAACTGGCTGTGGTGGAGTTTTCTTCCCTCGGGCATGATGACGGTTTTTCTGTTTGCGCGATTGTGGCGGCGCTCCGGGTTGATTACCGACGTGCAGTTTGCGGAGATGCGCTACCACGGGAAACCGGCGGCGTTTCTCCGGGGGTTTCGCGCGGTGTACCTGGGATTGCTGATGAACTGCCTGATTCTTGGGTGGGTGACGAAAGCGATGGTGAATATCATCAGCACTTCGCTGGGGATCAGTGACGCGAAGGCGCTGGCGATTTGTGTGTTTTTTTTGATGCCGTTCACGGGGATTTATGTTTCGTTGGGCGGGTTGTGGGGCGTGCTGTGGACGGACTTGTTTCAATTCGTGCTGAAGATGGCGATTGTGATCGCCGTGGCGTGGTATGGGGTGCACGCGGTTGGCGGAATGCCGCAGTTGCTGGAGAAATTGGCGGCGAAACGGAGTTTGGCTGGACCGCACGCCAGCGACATCACTGCTTTGTTGCCTGATTTCTCGCGCGGGCTGACGGGGGAGGCGCTGTGGACTTTGCCAGTCATCACGTTTGTCGTTCATCTCGCCGTCCAGTGGTGGGCTTTCTGGTATCCGGGCGCGGAACCGGGCGGCGGCGGTTACATTGCGCAGCGGATTTTCAGCGCGCGCGATGAGCGCCACGGGTTGCTCTCGGTGCTTTGGTTCAATCTTGCGCACTATGCGCTGCGGCCCTGGCCGTGGATTCTGACCGCCCTGGCGGCTGTGATTCTCTATCCTGGACTAGCCCAACCCGAACGCGGGTACATGCTGGTTGCCACGCGACATACGCCTCACGCGTTGCTTGGAATTTTGCTCGCGGGCTTCATGGCGGCGTTTATGTCCACGGTGGCCACACAACTGAATTGGGGCAGCTCGTATCTTGTGGAGGATTTCTACCGGCGCTTCGTGAAAAAAGGCGCCAGCGAAGCGCACTATGTGAACGCATCGAGGCTGGCGACGATTTTTCTGGTGGTCGCGGCCGCGTTGGTGTCCATGCAACTGCAGTCGGTGAGCGAGGGCTGGAAAATTGTGCTGGAGCTTGGAGCGGGCACCGGCGGCGTGTATCTGCTGCGTTGGTATTGGTGGCGCGTGAATGCCTGGAGTGAAATTTCAGCCATGGCGGCGGCGCTGGTCGCCACGTTGGTGCTGCACAGCCACACTTTATGGATGAACATTGCGGGGCGAACGGCGCCGTTTCAGGGCTCGGATCCTGTCGTGTTCGCGAAGATGACGTTGTGCACTACAGGAGTGACCACGCTGGTTTGGCTCGGGGTCACGCTGCTTACCCCCGCGGAGCCGGAGAAAACGCTGGTGGGTTTTTACAATCGAGTGCGTCCCGACGTGCGCGGCTGGAAGCCGGTGGCGCGCGCAAGCGGCGTCGAGGAGGCGACGCGTGATTTGGGCACGAATCTGTTGAGTTGGCTGACCGGGTGCGTTTTTGTTTACAGTGCGTTGTTCAGTATCGGGCAGCTTTGTTTTGGGCGGATGGGGCCGGGATTATTTTTGCTGCTGGTGTGCGCGGCAAGTGGTGTGGCATTGTATCGCCTGATGCCGAAGCCCGCTGAATGGCGCGCCTCCTGAAATGACGTCTTCCATGCCAACAAAAGGCAGGCACCACGCCCTGCTGGCCGGATTTCTCGGCTGGACGCTGGATGCCTTTGATTTTTTCGTGATCGTTTTTCTCTACGACACGCTTTCGCAACACTTCGGCGTTTCGAAAAAAGCCATCATCTTCACCACAACGGCCACGCTGGCGCTGCGTCCCGTGGGCGCATTTATTTTTGGGTTGCTCGCCGACCGGTATGGCCGCCGCATTCCGCTGATGGCCAACGTGATTTATTTTTCGATTATCGAGCTGCTGTGCGGATTTGCCCCCAACTACACCGTTTTCCTGATTCTCCGCGCGTTGTTCGGCATTGGCATGGGCGGGGAATGGGGCGTGGGGGCTTCGCTGGCGATGGAGGCTGCGCCGACGCGATGGCGCGGCATCCTGAGCGGCATTTTGCAGAGCGGCTATTCGATTGGGTATTTGCTGGCGGCGGTGGCGACGCGTTTCGTGTTGCCCGCATGGGGTTGGCGGCCGATGTTCTGGCTGGGCGCGCTGCCGGCGCTGCTGGCTCTCTACATTCGCACCAAGGTGCCGGAGTCGGAGGCGTGGCGGCATCATCGCGCCGGCAGCATGGGCGAAGTGCTGCGCGTGGTGGCGGCGAACTACAAACGGTTTTTGTACCTTGTGGTGCTGATGGTGTTCATGATGTTTCTTTCGCACGGCACGCAGGATTTGTATCCGGACTTTTTGAAGGAGATTCACAAGGTGGCGCCGTCGCGTGTGGCGAATATAGCGATGATTTACAACGTCGGAGCGGTGATCGGGGCGGTGATATTTGGATTGTTGTCGCAATCGCTTGGAAGGCGCAAGGGGATGATGGCGGCGCTGGGGCTTTGCCTGCTGGTGATGCCGTTCTGGGCGTTTGGCTGGAGCGTGCCGGTGCTGATCGCGGCGACCGTGTTCATGCAGATGGGCGTGCAGGGAGCGTGGGGCGTGATTCCAGTGCACCTGAATGAGCTGTCGGCCGACGCGGCGCGCGGGTTAATGCCGGGGATGGCGTACCAGTTGGGAATTTTGTTCGCGGCACCAACCAACACCATCGAATATGCCCTGCGTGAGCGGTTCGGCTACCAGTGGGCGCTGGCCGGCTTTGAGGTTGTCACAATCGTGGCGCTGGTGCTGCTATTGTGGCGCGGCGCGGAAGAGCACAGCCGTAGCTTTGTGAGGGCGGCTCCACCCGGCTAGGGCTGGCCGGTCTTGTTTTTGTAGCGGCCGCCTTCTGAGGCGGGCGCTTTCCTTTCCAATTCCCACGCTCCGGGGTGGATGCCTCCGACTTTCGTATGCTACAATTTTTGTATCAGTTGTTTACCTCGTTGCGCCCTTAGCTCAGCTGGATAGAGCGTCTGGCTACGAACCAGAAGGTCGGGTGTTCGAATCACCCAGGGCGCACCATTTCCTCCACAGATTTTGCAGTTACATAGGGCACATGCCATTAGTGTTTGCGTGCGCGGTTTTGTATTATGAGTCGTTGAAAATTGCGACTATTCCAACCTTGAGCGAGAGCGAGAACAATCCGAGATGAAACTTTGCCGATTTGGGGAGATGGGGCGGGAAAAGCCTGCCGTGGTTACTGCCGCGGGCGCACGTAAAGATGTCAGCGGGCACGTTCGGGACTTCGACGACACTTTTTTTGCTTCGGATGGCCTGGCGAAATTGGCGCAATGGCTGCGGGCGAATGAGGAGAAGTGCCCGGTTGTTCCGGAAAGTGCGCGATGGGGAGCTTGTATTGCGCGGCCGTCGAAGATCGTGTGTATCGGACTGAATTATGCCCGGCATGCCGCGGAAACCGGGAAGGAAGTGCCCAAGGAGCCGGTGATATTTATGAAGGCGCCGTCTTCCTTGTGCGGGCCGTTCGACGACCTGGTGATTCCGAAGAATTCGCAGAAGACGGATTGGGAAGTGGAGCTGGCGTTGGTGATCGGAAAGCGGGCTTCGTATGTTTCGGAGGCGCAGGCGATGGGGCACGTGGCCGGGTACTGCCTGATGAACGATTACAGCGAGCGGGCTTTTCAAATGGAGCGAGGCGGCCAGTGGGTGAAAGGGAAGAGTTGCGACACGTTTGCGCCGCTGGGGCCGTTTCTGGCGACGCCCGATGAGATTCGGGACCCGCACAAACTGCCGCTGGGGCTCAGCGTAAATGGCGTGGTGCGGCAGAACTCCAGCACTTCCGACCTGATTTTTGGCTTGCCGAAAATAATCAGCTACTTAAGCGAGTTCATGACGCTTTTGCCGGGCGATGTGATTTCGACCGGAACTCCCGAAGGCGTGGGGCTGGGATTGAAGCCGCCGCAGTATCTGAAGCCGGGAGATGTGGTGGAGTTGTTTGTCGAAGGGCTTGGTAAAGCCAAACAGAAGGCTGTTGCCTACCGCGCGAGTTAGCAAACCAGAAAAAGTGGCTGGAATTAGCCGTGCGCCACACCCGCACGCTGTTGAATCGTTTCCGATGGAGCACCGAGATGGAACGCCATTCGGGAGAATGGCGTTCCCAGGGTGACTAAAAAGTTTTGCTCCAGCCGTGGATGGATTCGGGCCGGATCAGGCTGGGATTGTGACTTTCGGCTTTGTTGCTCATCTCCAGCGAATAGCCGTTGGCCAGGTACGAGGGGATGTCGCGGTAATCGGTGATCGGAATATAGGGGCCTTGTTTGCCCAGGCGGACGTGGTAGCGGTCGTCCTTGAAACGGTGCGGGAGCAAGCGGGTTCCGAGATTCTTGCCGCGAGACACGGTAGCGAACAACATCAAACGCCTCCCTGCGATTAAGATTAATAGAAAACTAAGTTTAGTGACTGGGAGCCATGCTGGTAAGAGGTGTGCCTGTGGAAAAATGTGAATCGTTTGTGGATGATTTTTTCGATGAAGGGGGAGCCAACCGTCAGTCGACTTCGGGTTCCTGGGTGACGATGTGGACGTCGACAGCGGGGGACTCGCGCAAAAAGCGGTGGACGATGCTCAGGTAGAGAAATTTCTTCCAATCGCGAACCAGCGCGCGGCCGAAGACGACCTGAGTGATGTGTTTGGAGCGGACGAAATCGGCGATGGCGTCGGCGACACTGCGTCCTTTAAGGCGGACGACGACCGCTCCAAGATTTTCTGCGAAGCGTAGATTGGCTTCCAGGATTTTTGGATCTTCCTCGCGAGTAGCAAACTCACGCATAACATGGACGACGTAGAGTTCGGCATCGAGTCGCCGGGCCATGCGCGCGGCGCGCGCGATGAGGTATTGACCGGCAGGGCTGCCGGAAATGCAAACGGCGATGCGTTCGCGCACGCCCCAGTTTTCGCGGATCTGCTGCGCGTCCATGTACGTTTCCAGGCTCCGGTCCACCTGTTCGGCGACCTGGCGCAGCGCGAGTTCGCGGAGGGCAATGAGATTGCCGCGGCGAAAGAAATTCTTGAGCGATTGCTCGACTTTCTCCTTACTGTAGACGTCGCCGCGGCGCATTCGATTGACGAGCGCTTCGGGAGTCAAGTCCACCATCACGGTTTCGCTTGCGCTGAGCGGAACCCAGTCGGGAACGGTTTCGCGAACAGTGACGCCGGTGATGGCACGCACGGTGGGAGCGATGCTTTCGATGTGCTGGATGTTGAGCGTGGAAACGACGTCAATCTTTGCGGCGAGAAGTTCCTGGACGTCTTCATAGCGCTTGCGGTGGCGGCTGCCGGGGATGTTGGTGTGGGCGAGCTCATCAACGAGGACGACGCCGGGGCGGCGGGCGAGGATGGCGTCAATATCCATCTCTTCGAACGGAGTGCCCTTGTAATCGATTTTCTTGCGGGGAACGGCTTCCAGTTGCGCGGCGAGTTCCTGGATGCCCTTGCGGCCGTGAGTTTCAATGATGCCGATGACGACGTCTTCTCCGCGGCTTTTGCGGCGGAGGGCCTCGCTCAGCATGCTGTAGGTTTTGCCGACGCCTGGAGCGTATCCAAGGAAGAGTTTAAAAATCCCCCGCGCGTTGGACGAGGGAGAGACGAGTTCGAGCCACTCTTCGGGCTTTTTGGGCAAGTTGAGTTGTTCTCCAGTCGTCGAAATCGCCCCGGGTTACAATAAGAGCATGGCGCGATTCCTATCGGGCCGCGGAATCGGACTCGCAGTTGCCGCGATCCTGTTGATCTCAATCACCTACGGATACACACGATTTTTGCGCGTCAACCCAACGACGGCGGCGCTGTCGTTTCTCCTGGCAATTTTAGCAGTTTCCGCGGTATGGGGCATGGTGGTGGCGATTGTCATGTCGTTCAGCGCGATGCTGCTGCTGAATTATTTTTTCCTGCCTCCGGTTCGAACGTTCACGATCGCCGATCCGCAGAACTGGGTGGCGCTTGGCGCATTTCTGATTACCTCCATCGTGGGCAGCCAGCTTTCGGCGCGCATCCGCAGAGAGGCGGACGCGGCCAATAACCGGCGGCGCGAAGTGGAGCGGTTGTATGCCTTCAGCGAGAAATTGCTGGGGGAAGGCAACGTCATCCAGTTGATGAACGCGATTCCGAATCACATAGTGGAATGCTTCGAAGCGGGGGCGGCGGAACTGTTCGTGCCGCAAAAGGACAAGTTTTATCGCTCGGGATACGGTGCGGCGCAAATTGACGAAGCGAAGATGAAAGCGGCGTACGTTCTGGATGAAACGAACTCCGATCCTACGCAGCTTTTGCATTTTGTGCCGGTGCGGCTGGGTGTGAAGCCGATTGGAAGCCTGGGCATTTCCGGAGCGGTGCTTTCGCGGCAGACGCTCGATGCCATCGGTTCGCTGGTGGCCATCGCGATGGAACGCGCGCGAGCCGTGGAGCAATTGAGCGAAACCGAGGCCGAACGCCAGGGCGAACGGCTGAAATCCGCCTTGTTGGATTCGATTGCGCATGATTTCCGCACGCCGCTGACGGCCATCAAGGCGGCGGCCACGGATTTGCTGGCCTCGACGGGGCGGAATGCACAGCAGCAGAAGGAGCTGCTGATGATTGTGAACGAGGAATGCGACCGGCTGAATCACCTGGTGGAAGAAGCGGCGGAGATGGCGAAGCTCGAATCCGGCGAGTTCGAATTGCACCTGCAGCCGGTGGCGATTGCAACATTGGTTGAGGCGGCGCTGGGGCACTTGAAGAAAGCGCTTGGTGAACGAAGGATCATCGTGAACGCCAGCGAGGAACTTCCGCTCGTGCGGGCGGATCTGGAGCTTGCGAAAGATATTCTGGTCCAACTGGTGGACAACGCGAATCTATATTCGAAGAAGGAACATCCAATCACCATCACTGCGGAAGAAACGGGCGATATGGTTACGGTGAGCGTGGCGGACCGCGGCCCGGGGATTGACCCCTTTGAACAGGGGCTTATCTTCGACAAGTTTTACCGCGGCAAAGACCAGCGGTATCAGGTGCGCGGCACAGGGATGGGATTGCCGATCGCAAAGGCTATCGTGACGGCGCATGGCGGCTCGATTTCGGTGACCAGCCAGCTCAATTCGGGGTCGGTGTTTTCGTTCACCTTGCCGGTCGCGTTGCGGAGAGAGGATCGATGAATTCGGCGAGCATCCTGGTGGTGGACGACGAGCCACAGATCCGGCGCGTGTTGCGCTCCACGCTGGCGTTTCGTGGCTACGAGCTTGTGGAGGCGGCGAGCGGCGAAGAGGCGGTGGAACTGGCGCGAAAGGTGAAGCCGGATCTGATTCTGCTGGATGTGAATTTGCCGGGCATCTCGGGCATCGAGACTTGCCGGGAAATGCGGCGATTCACGGCGGCGCCGATCATCATGCTGACAGTGCGCAACGCGGAACGCGACAAAGTGGTGGCGCTGGATGCGGGCGCGGATGACTATGTGACCAAGCCGTTTGGGATCGAAGAATTGCTGGCGCGGGTGCGTGCCTCGCTGCGGCGGCACTCGAGCGCGGAGGCGATTCCTGCGTTCCAGTCGAAGGAACTTACGGTGGATTTCGAATCACGGCGCGTGACCGCATGCGGAGAAGAAGTGCACCTGGCGCCCAAGGAGTTTGAGGTGCTGAAGCATTTGATTGCACAGCAGGGGAAACCGGTGTCGCACCGGCGGCTGTTGCAGTCAGTTTGGGGGCCGCAGTACGGGGAAGAGACGGAGAATTTGCGCGTGGTGATTAACCAGTTGCGGAAGAAGATTGAGAAGGATCCGGCACAGCCCAGATTTATTTTGACGGAACCGTGGGTGGGATACCGGTTCCAGCCGCCGAAAGCGGCGGCGAAGAGCTCGGGGAGAGGATCGAAGTAGTAGAAGTTGGGCCGCGGACGGATTGATTGGGCGGTGTCGAAAGGAGCCTCGCGCTTGTTCGGATTAGTCGGGCGTGGGACACTCTAGGCTCGTGCCGCAAACGACCGATCACACTCTCGCTTCTCCTTCCCAAGCTGCGGCTCCCCCTGATGCGCGCGTGGAATGGGCGTTTCTGCATCTTGGATTCGTGCTGATTGGCGTCAGCATGACGATGCTTGGCCCGGTGCTGCCGTATTTCACGCACCGCTGGAATTTGACGGACGGCCAGGCGGGGCTGTTTTTCTCGACACAATATTTCGGGAGTTTTCTGGGCACGGTGGCGACCAGTTGGCTTTTGCCGCGCGTGGGTTTCTCGAAGGTGATCAGCGCCGGGTATTTCTGTTTTGCGCTAGGTTTGGCGTGCCTTGGACTTGGGCCTTGGTTTTTTTCGACGGCGTTCGTGGCGATTTACGGGCTCGGGTACGGCCTGTCAAATCCCTCGATCAATCTCCGCGCGACACATTTGCCTTCTGGAAACGTGGCGGCGGCGGTAAGTTTGCTGAACTTCTCGTGGGGGATCGGCGCGGTCTCAAGCCCATTCCTGGTGGCTTTTTTTCTGGGACGTATGAGTTTGCGGGCGTTGGCGGAAATGCTCACCGCTTGCTTCCTCGCGCTTGCCCTGGTGCATTTCATGCAGAAAGCCGATCCGGTTGCTTCTTCGGAAACCCGGCCGAAGCGATCGTTGGCGGTTTGGCGCGCAACATTACAGCCTGCGCCGTGGATTTCGCTGGCGCTGCTCTTCTGCCTTTATGTTGGGATTGAAATATCCGTTGGCGGCTGGGTGGCGCTGGACGAAAAACGACTGGTGGGATTCTCCACGGCTAAAATGGCGGCCGCACCAGCGTTTTTTTACGGATTCTTGCTACTGGCGCGATTCCTGGTTCCATTCGCGCTGAAACATTTTTCGCAGTTGACGCTTTGCGTGGGTGGTTTGGCGCTGACGACAGTTGGCGTTGCGCTGGTGGCGTTCGCGCAGACGCCGGTGGTGCTGCACGCCGGAGCGCTGCTGGCGGGGCTTGGTTGCGGGCCGCAATACCCGATTTATGTCACATGGCTGGCCGCAATTTTCAAGAACGACGCGACGTGGCTGGCGGCCCTGTTTTTCGGTTCGGCAGGGATCGGGAGTTCGTTGATTCCGTGGCTGGTGGGAGTGGTTGCGTCGCAAACGCATTCGCTGCGTTTTGGATTCATGTTGCCGATCGGCTCGGCGCTTTTGATGATTCCATTCGCACTTCGCGCGTGTCCAAATACTCACAGGGCGCAAACCGCCGCCGCGTGAATTGGGCAACCTGAATTTAACTCTGAGGCTTGCATGAAAATCAAAGGGCCTCCGAATTGTGCAGATCGGAGGCCCTTCTTGGTTTTCAATACAGAATCTTCTAACGTTCGATGGTAAATGGTTCAGTAAGCTTGAACGTGATCGAAGACTCCGAAGGGAATTCGACGTTCTTCCCTCCGGTGGCGCCAGAGGCTGCAAGTCCGCCGCCCGCGCCAACACCCGCACCAATGGCCGCTCCCTTGCCGCCGCCGGCAAGTCCGCCGATCAGCGCGCCGACCGCAGCGCCGCCACCGGTGACCACCGCGGTGCGCTTACCCTTACCTTTTTGAGTGCCGCCGTATGGACTGGTCGAGATCGTGTAGCCCTTGCCGTGAATTTCAACGCGGGTCAAACGGATGGCCAGAACAGCTTCGCCTTTGAAGGTACCCTGTTTCTTGGCGTCGACGACGGTTCCCGTAGCGTGCGCGCCCTTCGGAATGGCAGTGCGGCCTCCGACGATAACGGGTTCGGCGACGGTGGCTTCAAATTCGTCGCCCGGCTTGGCCACTTTGGAACTGATGGTGCTCGTCAAAACCACGGTGATCGGGGTTTCTGCAGGTACGACAATAGGCCGCGGGGGTTCTGGAGCGGGTTTCTGTGCGCTAGCCGATTGGCTGGCGCCCTGCTGGCTGCTGTCGGTGGATGGATTCGTCGAGGTGTCGCCCTTGTTGCAGCCAGCGGCCAGTCCGAGCGTTGCCGCCAGTCCGAGTATTGCCCATTTATTATTCATGGTTCCCCCATTTTTTCTTGAATGTGAATTTAGTAAAACGACGCCGCTCAGGTGAGCGTCTTGCCTGGGTATCCGCTGGGCTTCGCGGCTTGCGATACTTCGAATACTATCATCTCTCACGGCGACTGAGTAGGGAAGGAACGCGGGTTTTATCGCAAGCGATTCATTGTTGGTTCGTTTTCCTGAGTCGGTCAGAACGTTGGTCGGCAATATTTGCCCAACTGCGAGTAGCCCATTACAATTTTCCACATGATGCCAGAAGCGAGAGTCGCCGCACCGCTCACAACGGACGTGGCTGCGCGCATTGCGCGGGAAGTGTACGGCCTGGCGGCTGCGATTCGCGTGCTGCCGGGGGAGTACGACGACAATTTTCAACTCCAGGCGGAGGATTCGCGGGCGTTCGTGCTGAAGCTGATGCACCCCGCGCGGGAAGATTCATTCGTGGATATGCAATGCCGCGCGTTAACGCATCTGGCCGGCAGGGCTCCTCATCTGGCATTGCCGCGAGTGATCGCCACCGCCAAGGGGGAGCTGTACACGCGGGTCAGCCTCGAAGATGAAACGTCACGGCTGGTATGGATGCTTTCCTATTTGCCGGGGACCACGCTGGCGGAAACGAAACCGCATGCACCGGAGTTGCTCGCGTCGCTGGGGCGCATGCTGGCGGAGATTGACTTGGCGTTGAGGGATTTCGCGCACCCATGCGCGCAGCGATTCTTGAAATGGGACCTTTCGCGCTCCAACTGGGCGCGTGATTATCTGGGACATATCGCGGATCCAGAGCGCCGGGCGCTGGCGAAGAAGTTTCTTAATTTGTTCGAAGAGGAGGCGGTGCCGAGATTTCCGCTGCTTCGGCGAAGCGTGATTTATGGAGACGCGAACGATCACAACGCGCTGGTTGATCCAAACGCTAAGCGCGTGGTCTCCGTCATTGATTTTGGCGACATGCACGAAGGATTCACGGTTGGGGAGCCGGCGATTGCCGCGGCTTACGCGATTTTAGGGAAGGACGATCCGCTGGCCGCGGCTGGCTCTGTGCTTGCCGGATATCACGAAATTCTGCCGCTGACGGAAGAGGAAATCGCCGCCTTTTTTGCGCTTATGGCCGCGCGGCTTGCCGTCAGCGTGGTGAATTCCGCGCACCGCAAGTCGCTGGTGCCGGATGATCCTTACGTTACAGCGTCCGAAGCACCGGCGTGGGAGGCGCTCGAACGGCTGGCAGCGATTGATTCACATACGGCAAAGGAATATTTTCGGGCTGCGGCCGGCAAGGTGGCTCCGATCGCCGGCAAGAAATCCTCGGATGGCTCCAGCGCAGGCATGAAAAAAGACCTTTCGGTTGAGGATTCGCTGGTGGCGCGCAAGCGGCTGCTGGGAGGGAATCTTTCGCTCTCGTACGAGAAGCCGCTGAAGATTGTTCGCGGTTCGATGCAGCATCTCTACGATGAGGCGGGGCGAGCGTACCTGGACGTCTATAACAATGTGCCGCTGGTGGGGCATTCGCACCCGAGGGTGGTGCGAGCGATTCAGGAACAGGTGGCGCTGCTGAACACGAATACGCGCTATCTTCACGACAATATCCTGCGTTATGCGGAGCGGTTGACGGCGCTGCTGCCCGATCCGCTTCGGGTGTGTTACTTCGTGAACTCCGGCACGGAGGCCAATGAATTGGCGTTGCGGCTGGCGCGCACTCACACCGGACGCGAAGATGTGATTGTGCTCGAGCATGCGTACCACGGGCATACTTCGACGCTGATTGATATAAGCCCATATAAATTTGACGGGCCCGGCGGACGAGGGCGCAAACCGTGGGTGCATGTGGCGCCGATTGCGGATGATTACCGGGGCGCGTACCGGCGCGGTGAGCAGGAAATTGGCAAGAAATACGCAGCGCCTGTCGGTGAGATTCTTCAAGATTGCAAAAAGAAAGGGCAGCGCGTGGCGGCTTATATCGCGGAGACGCTGCCGAGCGTGGCTGGGCAGATTGTATTTCCACCGAATTATCTGGCGGAAGTTTATAAGTATGTCCGGGCGGAAGGGGCGGTGTGCATTGCCGACGAGGTGCAAGTGGGTTTCGGCCGCCTGGGCACGCACTTTTGGGGATTTGGGACGCAGGGAGTGGTGCCCGACATCGCGGTGTTTGGAAAGCCGATGGGGAATGCGTTTCCGCTGGCTGCGGTGGTGACGACGCGCGAAATTGCCGCTTCGTTCGCGAATGGGATGGAATTTTTCAGCACGTTCGGAGGAAATCCGGTGGCGTGCGCGGCGGGACTGGCGGTGCTCGATGTGCTGCGCGACGAGAATCTTCAGCAGAACGCGCTGACGGTTGGCACGCAGTGGATTCACGATTTATGGAAGCTGCAAGCGAAACACCCCCTCATCGGCGATGTGCGCGGACTAGGACTTTTTCTCGGAATCGACCTGGTCACCGACCGCGAGACTCGCGCTCCCGCGCCGCGGCAGGCTTCGTATGTAGTCAATCGCCTGCGTGAGGAGGGCATTCTCGCAGGGACGGATGGGCCGCATCATAACGTGATCAAGCTGCGCCCGCCGCTGTGTTTCACGGTGGCGGATGCGGAGCGGTTCACTTCGACGCTGGCCTCGATCCTGGAGGAGCCTGCGGCGCGACCGGTTGCGTAGCCGTTGGGTTTGCGTGGAGTGCTCAACGCCGTAAAAGCGGAAGCTTGGCTTCCGCACTCAAAAGATGGAGCGGCCCTCCGCGGCAGGCGATTCGGATTAGGAGAAGTCGAGTTCCAGATCGTCCACGAAGCACCAACCCCAGTTTTCGCCGGGTTCGAGCGAACGCATGATGGGATGCTTGGTGCGGTGGAAGTGCTTGGTGGCGTGCTTGTTTTTGGAGGAGTCGCAGCATCCGACGTGGCCGCACTCCATGCACAGGCGGAGATGCACCCAGGTATCGCCCATTTTCAGGCACTCTTCGCAACCCTTGGTGTGTGGCGTTACTTTGTGGATGTGACTTAAATGCGTGCAAGCGCTCATGATTTGCCCACCCCAATCTAAAGATTTCCAGCTGCCATCATTGACATGGCATGTTGCCTGCCAAAGCGTGAATAAGAAGACTCCGTATTTAATGCACCAGCCTGCCCAAAGGATGCCTGAGCACGCCTCTCGTAGCCAATCCATTTCTTTTGAGATATTCGAAACCTTTTCGGGGCCGGGCACTCGAATGGATGCATCCAAACTGCCGCCCGGCTTGAATTCGCGAGCCTGACGTGATGTTGTAAGGACACCATGAACAACCCCATTGCTGCGTACACCCAGTGGCTGCACACGCGTTGGCCGGCTGGCGCGGTTGAGAAATTGCCGGTGACGGGCGAAAACGGAATCACCAATCTGCCGGGCGTGCGGATTGCCGGCGACCTTTCCGGAATTCCGCTGCTGAAATTTTCGTCGCTGACTGCCACGAAGGCACTGCGCGCGATTCTGAAGGAACCGGACTTCCAGAAGCGCGACACTTCGCTGGCGGACGTGCTGGACGTGGCAATTATCGGCGCCGGCGTGGCGGGAGTTTCAGCTGGCATCGAGGCCAAGAAAGCGCAGCTTCGCTTTGCAGTCTATGAGGCGACGCAGCTTTTTTCCACCGTGGTGAATTTCCCGAAGGCAAAGCCGATTTACACATATCCCACGGAGTTGAAGCTGGACGGTGGCCTGGAATTTCGCGCCACGGTGAAAGAAGCCCTGTTGGAGGAGATGGAGGCGCAACAGCGGGCTGCGGGGATAGAACCGGTTGCCGCACGAATCGAGCGGCTGGAACGTTCCGGGAATTTGCTGGTGCTGCACCACGCGGATGGAAAGACGACGCGTGCGCACCGCGTGATCGTGGCGATTGGGCGGAGCGGAAATTTCCGGAAACTGGGATGTCCCGGGGAAGACCTGGATAAAGTCTACAACCGGCTGTTTGATCCGAAGGAGTTTGCGGGCAAGGAAGTCCTGGTGGTCGGCGGCGGCGATACCGCGCTGGAGACGGCAATTGCGATTGCGGCTTGCGGCGGCAAAGTAACGCTCAGCTACCGGAAGAAAGAGTTCGCACGACCGAAGCCGGAGAATGTGGAGAAATTGCAGATGCTGGTGAAAGATCCGGCGGCGCACGTTGCGGTGGAGCGGCCAACTTCTGAACGGGTGACGACGGCAGCGAGTTCGTACATGCGCGGAGACAAAGCGCCGGGTTCCGTGCGGCTGATGATGCAAACCTCGGTGCAGAAGATTGAGCCGGCCTCCGCCACACTGCGCGACGCGCTGGGCAAGACGCAGACGATACCCAATGACGTTGTGTTCACGATGCTCGGACGCGAAGCCCCGCTGGATTTTTTCCGGCGTTCCGGGATTCCGATTCGCGGGGAGTGGTCGGCGAAGACGTGGCTCAGTTTTCTGGCGTTCTTCGCGTTTTGCTCGTTTGTTTATATCTGGAAGGCCAGCAGCCATCTGAACCAGGTTTTCCAGCAGCGGCACTGGTTTCCCTTTAACGTACCGGGCTGGCTGCATGCCGCGGGCGGTGCGATTGCGGCGGCATCCACCGATCCGCGGACGCTACTTGGCACACTGACGATTGATCTGGCGCAGCCGGGATTTTATTACTCGTTGGGCTACACATTGGCGATCCTCGCGTTCGGCTTGCGGCGGATAAGACGGCGGAACACGCCCTATGTGCGGTTGCAAACGTACTCGCTGATGGCGTTTCAATTTATCCCGTTATTTTTGCTTCCTTACATTGTGCTGCCTTTTATGGGGCACAACGGTTGGTTCGACTCCGGCGTCATGAAGACGGTCGCGGACAATCTGTTTCCAGTGGTGAATTATGACCACGGGCGGGAATACTGGCGCGCCTTCGGATTTGTGCTCGCGTGGCCGCTGTTTATCTGGAACGTGTTCACTTCGCAACCGCTGTGGTGGTGGCTGGCGATTTCGTTTGCGCAGACGTTCGTGATTATTCCGCTGATTATTTACCGGTGGGGCAAGGGTGCGTACTGCGGTTGGGTATGCTCGTGCGGCGGGTTGGCGGAAACGATGGGCGATACGCATCGGGAAAAGATGCCGCATGGACCATTCTGGAACCGCCTGAATATGACCGGCCAGGTGATTTTGTTTGCGGCGTTGCTGATCGCAGCGTTCCGATTCGTCAGCTGGATGGCGCCGAACTCGGGGCTTGGGCGCACGAGCGCGCAACTGTTTTCTGGAATGCTCAGTCAGTGGTCGGTGCTGGGCGTTGAGTTGAATTACTACCATGTGGTGGATATTGGGATCGCGGGGATCATCGGGTTGTGCATGTATTTTTGGTTCAGCGGGCGGGTGTGGTGCCGGTTTGCGTGCCCGCTGGCGGCGCTGATGCACATTTACGCGCGATTTTCGAAATACCGGATTTTCCCGGAAAAGAAAAAGTGCATCTCGTGCAATGTCTGCACTTCGGTGTGCCATCAGGGGATTGACGTGATGAATTTCGCGAACAAGGGAATGCCCATGGAGGATCCGGAGTGCGTGCGGTGTTCGGCGTGCGTGCAGATGTGCCCGACAGGCGTGCTGACGTTCGGGCGGCTGGATGGGAACGGGAAGATTGTTTATGACAAGCTGGTGGCCTCGCCGGTGCAAATGAGAGAGGCACACTAAGAGCAAAAGAAAAGAGACGGACTTAACGCAGAGTACGCTGAGGAAGAACGCAGAGGTCGCAGAGAAGAGTTTAGGCTAGCGCGCCGGTGCAACTGGAGCCGGCTCCGGCCGTGCAGCCGAAGCAGTGGCCGGCTGTGGAGATGCGTCGGCCCGCCCAGCCGGTGAAAGTTTCGACATCCCACACCGTAGCCGCGCTTTCCGGTTGTTCCAATTCCAAATCCAGCATCTGGTTGAAATCGCAATCGTAAAGCTTGCCATCGTACCCGATGCTGACAAGCGAGCGGCACATCAGGCCATGCAGCGTGGCGGGATTGAAATTTTTCCTGAGGAGTTCCATGTAGGCGTCGTGCTTACCCTGGCGTTGCAGGTCTTCCTCGAACCGGTGAATCGGCATGTTCGTGATGGTCAGCAGATGGTGGAACTCGATGCCGTGCTCTTCGCGCAGGTGCTGCTTGTAATCGGCTTCGAGCTTCGCCTGCGGCGGTGGAAGCGACGGGCCGACAGGATTGTAGACCAGGTTTAGCATCAATTCTGAGCCGGGCATGCCATAGCCAAGGCGATTCAATTCCCGCAGGGCATCCATACTTTTTTCGAACACGCCCTTGCCGCGCTGCTTGTCCACATTTTCCGCGGTATAGCAGGGAAGGCTGGCGATAATCTCAACGCGGCGTGCGGCGAGAAATTCGGCGAGGTCTTGCTGCCCGTCCTCAAGAAGCACAGTCAGGTTGCACCGGTCAATGACGTGGCGGCCCAGGCGCTGCGACTCTTCCACAAGCCAGCGAAAATTCGGATTCAGCTCGGGCGCGCCGCCAGTGATGTCCACGGTGGTGATGCTGGGGCTGGCAGCGAGAAGTTCGATCACACGGCGAGCGACGCTGGCCAGCATGATTTCCGTGCGTTTGGGACCGGCGTCCACGTGGCAGTGATGGCAGGCTTGATTGCAAAGTTTGCCGACGTTGATCTGCAGCGTGGTGGTTTCCGCCCGCAACAATTCCGCCTGGCCGTTTTCGCGCAAGGTCTGCGCAAATCCTTCGGCATATCCGTTGCCGCTGGGAAAGATCGGGAATGGCGAATTCGCAACGGCCATCAGCAGCACCCGCTCTTTCGATCGCCCGGGGAGCAGCAGTCCGCCGGCGCTTCGGTAGTAAGGGAATAATCTTCGCCCTTGGTTTCGCGAGGATTCCGCAGGAGCGTACCGCTGGTGCACGGAAAAGGTTTGGCGTCCTCTTTGTTCACAGGAGCGAGCGGCGGAACGAGCGCGAAGGAATCGTGATAGGGAGCCTTCGAATAAAGATTGAACGTTTTTTCGCAAACGGCAACGCGCAGTCCGCGGCGCAGCACGTGGCCGTCATCGTCAACCACTTGCCGGAACGGTCCCTTATAAATGACGGCCTGCTTGTGCTCCCAGCACTCGCCCTGTTTGCCCTTGTAGGCAGCGACAGTCATGCTGCGAAATTCGATCCCTTCGACGGTGCGCCACGGGTCTTGCTGGCGGTCCAGAATCTCGATGCCGTAGAATCCGGCGTTTTCGAACGCGTCGAGGAAAAGGTCTTCGCGGAACGCGCCGGAGATGCAGCCGCTCCAGAGTTCGGCGTTTTGCTGAAGTTGGATAGGGACGTCTTCGTCGGAGACGATGTCTGAGATAACGGCGCGGCCTCCGCGTTTCAGAGCGCGAAAAATCTCCTTGAAAAGCAGCTTCTTATCTTCGGGGCGGACCAGATTCAGGACGCAGTTGGAAATAACCACGTCCACGGAATCGTCGGGAACAAGCGGCCGAGCAGCGCGCATCTCATTCATTATGGATTCCAGTTTCGCGAGATCTTCCGCGGTGCGCACGGGATGCTCGGCGAGCCATGCGTCCACTTCCGCCATGTTCAGGCGCAAGTCCTGTATTTTCCCTTTGCGGAATTCCACATTGGCGTAACCCAGCCGCCGCGCCACCTCCGGTGCATTGCGCTCGGCAACTTCGAGCATAGCGTCGGTCATGTCCACACCGATGACGCGGCCGGTGGGGCCGGCAATCTGGCAGGCGACGAAACAGTTCTTGCCAGAGCCGGAGCCAAGGTCCAGGACGGTGTCGCCCGCATGAACATATTTGGTGGGATCACCGCAGCCGTAATCGATGGAGAGAACTTCCTCTGGAATGGCTTTCAGCAGAGCGGGGTCATAGCTGGCCGGGCAGCAGAGCGAGGCTTCGCTTTTCCTGGCGCCTTCCGCGTAGCGCTCGCGAACGGCTTCTTCTTTGTTCAGCGCAGGTGTGGCCATGATGGGTCTCCTGTGTTGGTGCCGCCAACCTCTTAAGATTCGCGCCTAAGCGGGAAGTTACACGATTCCACGGAAAATTGCACGAAACCGTTCATCAAAAGGGTGGCAAAAGGGTGTTCAAGAGGACTTCCTTGCTTGGGACTCTCTTGCGCGTTCCTGGAGCTTCTCTTCCTTGTCCTTGTCTGAAGGTGGAAAACTTTTAAAGCTGTCGGTGAATTCCTCCTCGGCTTTCTTAGGATCTTTATCGGGATCGCTCATTTTGCGAACCAGATAGACGCGCCAGACAAGAGCCTTCGCTTTGGGATCGATCAAATCGAGGATCAGCGTGCCCTGATGCCGGCTGGTGGAAGTCACCGTGTTGAAGAGATAGCTCCAATCACTGCCGATAAACGGGCCGTACGCGCCCCAGTTGCCCATGACGGCGACATCCACCTGGGTCTCCGGATTGGCCCAATAACGCACGATGAGGTCGGGATTCTGGCCGAAATTCACTTCATGCAAGCCCTTTTTTTCGAGCTCGCGCACAACCATGTGGTGGAAACGGATGTTGATCAGATCGGGATTCAACTGAATCGCCACCAGGTTTTCGACTCCCCCGACGTAGGCGAAGGTTTTGAATTTGGAAAAGTCGATTTTGGGATCAAAATCGATGGTGGTTTTTCCGGAGACGGAGAGAGTGAGACCAGAGAGCAGAGCCAGCATTGCGAGAAAGAATCGAACCGCGTAACGGTGGCCACGAAAGGCCGAGTTTTTTTCCGCCATGTGACTCCTTGGGGCCGGCAAGGAACAAATGTGCTCCGCCAGTTTTGGGTAGTTTAGGCCAATCCATGGGCGTTTGGCGAGTTGAAGCAAAGGTTGCCGGGGTTCTTTCGCTTGCTTGGGAAGAGTCTGGCTAGACTTCCGCGTCGGGGGGTTCGTTGTTGAACAGGCGGACCAGTTCCGCGTGCTCCATCACGACGGCGGGGTCGCGCTGGATGGCGTCGAAATATTGCTTCTGGAAACCATCACCGGTTTGCGTGGGAGCGAAAAGTTTCCGCGCCAGCGAAATAGGGACGTGGGCATCCTTTTCCGTGACACTTTCATCGCTCGAGAGCGCTTCGTCGATCCGCACGACGAATTCGGAAATATTGTGGAGCCACGCGAATTGGGGGTCATCCACAACAAGGCGGAAGAGTTCGCCCGTGGTGACGACGCCGTGGGCCTTCTCATAATCGCGGCGCTCCATGTCCAGCAAAGTCTTGTGCAAACGTAGAAGCGCCTGCCGCAGGGCGACAAGTTTCTGGCGCGCCGGCGTGTCGCGCCCGTCGCCTTGATTCGTGTACGGATCTCTGGGTTGAGCCAAGATAGTTGCTCCCTCACTATTTTGCGACAGTTTCGAACGGCTGGCTAGTTGGCGGGGGCGCCCTTCGGGCGGATGGTGAGGTTGTTTTTCACGCTGGAAATCCCTGAGACGCCCGAGGCGCGCGTGGAGGCAAGGTTTTTTTCGGCCTCGGTCAAGACCGCGCCTTCGAGAGTAACTTCCCCGTTTCTGAGGATGACGTGGATAACGGGTACTTCCGGAACCGCGTAACGCTGCAGCGTGGAATCCTCGAAGATCGCGCGGTATACGGCTCGGCGGGAATCATCGTCGGTGGAGGACTTGGGAAGGACTTCAATGAGGTTTTTGACCGAGGAGACGCCCTCGAGGCTTTTTACGGCTGCTTCCGCATGGGCCTTAAGCGTGGGGCGAAGGACGTAACCGCTGAGAGTGACTTTGTCTGCGTCGAGCGTGAACGCGATGTAGTCGAAGACAGAATAATAAGGAAGCACAATTAGCTGATGGCGAATTTCGCGCGAGAGTTGGCTTTCCTCGGTCTTGGCATCGCCCTTCACCGATTTGGGGGTCGCGGGATGTTGTGCCCGTAGCGAAGGCCCAAACAAGGGCAGAGTGAGGAATAAGAGGAGGGTGATCCTCCGGTGAAAAGCAGTTTGCATATCACTCAGATTAGCAAAAGCGTAGCAAAACTGTAGCTCACCCCTTTGAGGGGTGAGGGTTTTCACAACGCTGGCAAGGTCGCCTCGTTGCAGCGAAATGCCCCAGCCCTGGAAGGCCTGAGCTGGCAAGGCGTCGAACCATTAATGAGCTGGCTACGATGGGTGTTCTTAATGCGTGGAGGTGTGGCCGTCAGTGTTAGCATACGTCAGGGAATCGCGGTCTCCTTATCCCATTTGCTTGCTCGATTGCCCAGGGAGGACGCTTTTCAGTGTTGGCCATCGCACATCGTGGTGCATCAGGATACGCTCCGGAAAATACGCTGGCTGCGTTTCGCCGCGCGGTCTCGCAAGGCGTAACGTTCATCGAAACCGACCTGCATCTGACGCGGGACGCCCATTTTGTGGCCATTCACGACTCCACCTTGGACCGCACGACCACCGGCCGGGGCGGAGTGCACCAGATGGCACTGTCGGAAATCCGCAAACTGGACGCAGGTTCCTGGTTTGCGAGCGAATTTATCGGCGAGCGCGTGCCGACGCTGGTGGAAGTTTTGGAGTTCGCGCGCAAGCACGACGTGGTGTTCTATCTGGAATTGAAACCAAACGGTTTCTGGGGAGGGGAACACGCGCTGATCAGCAATCTCCGCGAATCCGGAGAGATTCCACGCGTGGTGATTATTTCCTTTGACCCGGGGATTCTGGCGGGCCTGCGGAAGCTTGAGCCTACCTTAATGACCGGCCTCCTGTACGACGGGCAAATTGAAAATCCATTTGAGAAGGCGCTGGAAATCGGTGGGCGGCAACTTGCGGTGCGCGGCGACCTGATGACGCCGAATTTCCTGAAGGAAGCTCACAAGCGCGACCTGCAGGTGGTCTGCTGGACGATCAATTCACCGGCGCACATGCGTTTGCTGGAGGCCGCCGGCGTGGACGGGATTATGTCCGACTACCCGGACCGGCTGCTGGATTCGCTGAAGAAATAGCGCGGTAGATAGCCGCGAATTGCGCGACGCTGAGCTGCTCGGCCCGCGCATCTTCCCTCAATTTCAATTCCTTCAAAAGTTCTCGAATACGCTGTGGTTCTGCGACTTGGCGGAGATTGTTCGAAAGCGTTTTTCGCTTCTGCCCAAAGCAAGACTTCACAAAATCCAAAAACTCTTCCGCGTCGCCGACAGCGGTCTGCGCGCCGGGGCCGGGAAGGCGAAGGGTGACCAGCGCCGAAGCCACTTCCGGAGGCGGGCTGAACGCACCGGGCGGGAGCTTCAGTACGAACTCTGGCCGCGTGTAGAACTGGGTGGCGACGGAAAGATAACCGTAATCTTTGTTGCCGGGCTGCGCGGCGAGGCGCAGGGCCACTTCCAGTTGGATCACGATGTTAATTTCTTCTATCTGATCGGCGAACGAAAAGAAGCGGTGCAGGATCGGCGAAGTGATGTAGTACGGAAGATTCCCGTAGAGGCGAATGCGCCGGCCGGCCGCAAGCGAGCGCAGGTCGATCTCGAGCGCGTCCCCTGGAACCACCGTAAGATTCGGGTGCTTGCTTGCGAGGCGCTTCAGGCGTTCGATGAGAGGCGGGTCAAGTTCGACGGCATAAACGGGGACGCCGCTGCGAACAAGATACTCCGTCATTTCCCCGTGGCCCGCGCCAATTTCAATCCAGCAGTAATCCTGAACGCCGGAATTTGAGGGAGTTTCCATGCCGTGCGAGGAAACGCGAATCGCGCGGGCGATTTTTTCGCGCCAGCCGGCATCACTCAAAAAATGTTGTCCAAGTTTCTGTCTGGCCATGAGGATGTGATCTGCCAGTCTATCAGCAGTTTCGCCATGCGCGGTCGGCTGGGACGATTGCGCAAAAAATCACTTAGGCAACTGAATTGGGGGGAGTGGGTGGATCTTTAAGTTGCTGGCGATTTGCTATCGGCACATACTTTGGCAAGAGGGAAAAGGTCATGGCGGCCCGGCCCGTCGTGGAATCAAAAGACACGCAGTGGCTGACAACCATTGCCTCGTTGGCCGTGGGGGCTTCTTTTTTTGCGCTGTGGTTCTGGTTGCTGCCTTCCTGGCTGGGGTTTGATGTTGCGGCCGTTGGTGGGGCGCGGTGGCGATGGATTGGAGTGGTGCCCTCGGTACTCGGTTTTTCCGTGGCGCTGCGATGTATCTGGGATTTCGGGCGGACGGGCCGTGGGACGCCGGCGCCGTTTGTTCCTCCACAGCGGTTGGTGGTGGTCGGATTTTACCGGTACGTGAGAAACCCGATGTATGTGGGCTTCTTCGCGGGCTGGATGGGCTTGTGGATTGTGTTCGGCAGAGCGAACCGCGTTGCACTTTTGGCGGTGCTTATTGCCACGATTGCCGTTGTTTTGTTTGTGAAATTCTATGAGGAGCCGACGCTCAGCAAAATGTTTGGCGCGGACTATGAAGAATATGGCAGAAACGTCCCGCGCTGGATTCCAAGGATACGCGCATGGAGCCGGTGAAACTGACTTGAGCAAACTGCGATCCAGTACGTCGCCGACTAGGGCGCCAATGAGAAATTCACCATGACCGTCGTCTCAACTTCGACAGACTTTCCATTCACCAGGACCGGGCGATAGCGCCATTTGCTGACGGCTTCTATGGCGGCCCGCGCAAGTTCCGGATCGATTTCAGGGTTCATGACCCGCAATAACATGGGCCGCCCATCGATCCCAATGACTGCATTGAGATTCACGCTTCCCTGGATGCCTGCGGACCTGCCGGACTGTGGATAAACAGGCATAACTTTCTCCACAAGTCCTGATGCCTGCACGCTGCCCTCGATCCGCAAACGGGTCGTCTTCCCGTCGGTCCCCGTTTCGGACTGGCCATTGACTTCGCTTTGCGCGACGCCCTCCGTTCCTCCTTTGTCCGCCGCTACCTGCAGGGAAATGCTCTGCGACATATCACGGCCCGGCTCAAGTGCGATGCGGGGCATTCGATAGACTTCAAATCCTTGCTTCACCACCTTCAGTTCGTACTCGCCAGCCGGCAAGGCTTTGAGTACGAAATTGCCCTCGGCGCCAGAGGAGGTCATGGAGATTGTGTTTGTTTTCTGGTTAGCCACGATCACGGTCGCATTGCTCACAGCCGCGCCGCTGGGATCATGGATCGTACCCCCGAATTTTCCAGCTGCGCTCTGTGCCGGCAATCGTATCGCCGCGAGTGGAAGCAACAGGCACAAAGCAATCAGGGATGTGAGCAACCTTGTTCGCCGTGAAACGCAGTGACGGTCGATCGAAGGATTCAGCATGGCCATGAATCTCCTCTCCAGATGAGTTGTACGTGCGAAGGCGAGTGCGGCAGACCAACCGCGAAAGGGGTTTTCCAGAGTCCGGGCGAGATCAAGGATCTCCCGGGCATATTCAGCTGGCTGAATTCCCGAGTTTAAGACAGCGTCATCGCAGGCACGCTCGCTCTCCTCCCGCAGGATTCTCGCCGCAATCCACATCAGCGGGTTGAACCAGTACACGGATCGCAGCAGCTCCGCCGTCATCTGGACCAGCCAGTCGCCGCGCTGAATATGCGCGAGCTCGTGGCTCAAGACGATGCGGATGCGATCGGCCGGCCAGGCGCATGCCGCGCGCGGAAGAATGATCCGCGGCCGCAGGAGTCCCCACGTCACGAGCAGCGACGGATGATCGCTTTGCAGAAGCCAGACCGGGCGAGCAATGCCGTAGCGGCGCGAGATCTCTTCCGCCGTCTCGATCCACGGACCGGTGACGAGTCGGCGAGAACGCGAAGCGAGCCACGCGAGCCGGCCGAGGCCAACCAGGAGAAGACCGATGCTGATGCTGACGCCCGCAATCCAGGCCGCCGTCAACAGGTTCGTGAGGCTCGGCATCGCAACGGCATAGGAGAGGGCATCCCGATTCGGACGCGGAGGTTCCGGTGAAACAGCCGCCAACGAAACCGGCGCGGCCGTCTGTGACGACGCGGCCGCGCGAGGCACGGCGGCGTCGCGCTCCCGGACCGGCGCCGTGGCGCCCAACGCGAGGTGCCACGACGGCACGACCAGTTCGAGCAGCGGCGTCGCGGCCGCGCACACGATGGCGGCCGACAATACCCAGTGCCGAACGGCGGCCGAGCGCTTCCGCATCAGCGTGGTGGCGGCAAGCGCGACGAGCACGATCACTGACGCCTTCATCGCGATCCTCCCGGCGTGTCTTTA
>Ga0137418_10000831_pt1 | contig 28303 bp, 24 predicted proteins | sample CZODoug3_1_2_16f_FD_122242 | JGI IMG/M metagenome (GOLD analysis project Ga0137418, IMG submission 122242) | Vadose zone soil fungal communities from Angelo Coast Range Reserve, California, USA - CZODoug3_1_2_16fungal (Hybrid Assembly) | ecosystem: Environmental > Terrestrial > Soil > Vadose...
CTGATGTGCCCGTCGATCGGCTGGTTTTCCAACCAGCTTCAGCTGTAGTGCGGAGGCAATAGCAGCGGCGATCTCATCCTGCATCGCAAACACCTCCGCCAGCTCCCGATCATAGCGTTGTGACCACAGGTGATAGCCGTCGGCGGCGTTTATCAGTTGCGCCGTCACGCGAAGCCGGTTGCCGGACTTGCGGACACTGCCCTCCAGGACGGAGCTCACGTGCAGTGCCTCCGCGATTTTCGTGATGTCCTGTTCCTTTCCACGAAATGCAAATGCGGACGTACGCGCTGTGACCTTAAGCCCCGGAATTTGGGCCAGTGCATTGATGATCTCCTCCGCCAGGCCATCGCTGAAATACTCCTGTTCTTTGTCATCACTCATGTTGGCAAAAGGCAAAACAGCAATGGAGGGAGCAGGCTCGCCCAATTTGACCGCGGCAAGTGACGCCTTTACTTCGGTCATAGTCTGGAAACGATCAGCGGGAGATTTACTGAGGCAGCGTCTAACGATCTGCACGAGTTCGAGGGGCGAATGAAGCGGGTGCGGTTCGTCGCGTAATACGGCCGCCATCATCGCAATGTTGCTATTCGCGTTGAATGCGCGCTGCCCACACAGCATTTCGTACAGTACGGCTCCGAAAGAGAAGATGTCGGAGCGCGCGTCCACCGTTTTTCCCGACACCTGTTCCGGCGACATGTAAGCAGCCGTGCCGAGCACTGCTCCAAGCTGGGTGTGGTTGACCGTGGGATCCGACTCACCGACGGGCACGTCGCGCTTGGCCAATCCGAAGTCGAGCAGCTTGGCACCGGACGAGCCTATCAGAATGTTCGCGGGTTTGAGGTCTCGATGGACAATGCCGTGTGCATGGGCTGCTTCAAGGGCCGCCGCGATCTGCAACGCTATGGGCACCGCCTTGTCGGCCGCGACTGGTCCCCTGAGCGATGCGCCATCGATGTACTCCATGACCAGATAATCAGGACCGACATCATAAAGATGACAGATGTTGGGGTGATTCAAAGCCGCGACGGCGCGCGCTTCGCGCTCGAACCTTTCGGAGAATTTCTCGCGGGAGATCTTGATGGCGACCACTCGGTCCAGGCGCGTGTCGCGTGCCTTATAGACCTCGCCCATACCCCCGGCGCCAATCAGGGAGAGGATCTCGTAAGGACCTAAACGATCGCCGGCTGTCATTCCGCCTCACTGGTGAGAAATACCCTGCAGCCGCGGGGGTTCATACGAATGGATTTGTTACCGGGGAATAAGACACTTGCAACACGTGCTCCACCTCAACACTCAGTCCGGCGCCGGCGCCAAAGGTGATTCCATGCGAAACGATGCCGGCGGTGCCCATTATGACTCATTGCAAAGCAATTCAGCCAGTGCTCGGGCGTCTTCGCGCGCCGGCGCCGAGAGTCGCCGCGCCACAAAAAAGTGGGAACGACATATTGGTTATACGTCCACTTCGAATCGGAGATGTTGCGAAGTATCTCCTTGACCTCTAATCCAAATTACGACATGACGGTTTCACGAGGCTTAATGCACTGCCCTTGCGACTGTCCGGAGTCTTTGCCATGATTCGCGCAGGAAGGCGGATGCGTGGACGTTGAGCGAAAGAGAAGAAAGAAACGCAGGTTGAGAGGTCACCAGAAATACCGGCTGACTGAGGAGACTTTTTGTGGAAGAGCAGAGCTACGCAAAACATGCCAAGTTCGTCCCGATGTACCATCTCGCGACATTCGGATTGATCGTTGTAACGCTGATTGGTTCGCTTGTTAATCTTTACTATTCGATCGGTGATCATTCGCGACTCTACAATGCGTCGCTTGTGATGGCGCTCGCGGTCGCGATGCTGCTACTGTTTTTCTTCGTCCGCGTCTTCCCCCTCAAAGCTCAGGATCGCGCAATTCGCGCGGAGGAGAATCTTCGGCACTTTGCACTTACCGGAAAGTTGCTGGATTCTCGGCTGACGATCAAGCAGATCATCGGTCTCCGTTTTGCATCTGATGCCGAGTTTGTCGAATTGGCGAGGAAAGCGGCCTATGAAGGCCTTTCTCAGGACGCCATCAAACGGGCCGTCAAGAACTGGCGCGCCGATCACAACCGCCTGTAAAGGATAAAATACAGCTCCGCGCCGGACGCGGCACTAGATCGAGATTCACGGAAGCTCGATCTCTTCTCTGTCCGCGATGCCGCCAGTTATCGTATTGTGAACTAACCACCATCTGGGACCAGGCTTGCTGCGTAGCGACTCGGAGGATGGCCCACGTGCCCGGCTGAACGCCGTGCTCGCTCTCCCAGATCTTGAACAGGCGAAATCCGCTGTTCTGAACACTCTCACCTCCGGAAGCGGCCAGCGCACGTATGATCACGCGATCACCGAATTCGTAGAGTGGTATTGCTCGGAGCCACGACTGGCATTCAACAGGACCGTCGTGCTCCGTTACAGAATCAGCTAATCCGGCACGTCACGACGACATCATTCCCACTTTTCCGTATAGCCGTTTAACCAGGCACGTGACTGCCATCGGCTGCGAGTGCCCGTCGCCTTCCTGTGCCTCTGTGTGCCTGTAGTGCGACATGTAAGCAGCCTCAAAGCCTTCGCCCGCAGCGGACAAAAATCGGCAGACACGCGACAATCGCCACGGCGTAGTCGCTTTTCAAGCGGATTTATCGCTTCGCGCCTGTAATCCCAGAGCAACGCACGACCCGGTAGGATTCATTGGTCTTTTCGAAGCGACGATCTGCCGCGCATTACGGCTGCCAGCTGCGGAGTCACGTCTTCCCATACCCAAGGCTTAGGCAGGGCACCTCCGCACTCGGATGCCGCGTCATCCACTTCAAATGGCAATTGGTTTAGATCCGCAAACAGCAGACTGTAGATCTCAGGGTCTCTCGTTTGAAGAAACACGATGAGGACCGGACGTACGGGGCCTATGACTTTATTGCGACGCCGCACACCGCCAGGCATGATCGATGAACAGTGAGGGCATTTGTGCCAATGCCAGTTTCCATCGTCTGGAATCAAGCTCATCGGCTGATATCGCGGGGGCGCACATGCGTAACCTTCCGATAATCCTGTCCGTACATTGGAACCTTCTGGCACATCTCGTATAGGCGCGATCGCAAACGCTCGCCGATTTGGTCCTCGAGCGTTTCGGGTTCATCGCGCGGGGCATTAAAACGGATCCCGCATTGTTCCAACCGGGTCTTCTGAAAGTTGTCGATCTCGCCCTGGTGGTTCATCACGCCGAGTTTTTTCATTACGGCAATTCGCTGCGCGTTGTGGTCGGCAGACGGTATGTCGGTGAGATTCGTGGTGATGATCGTCGCGCGGTCGGCGTTGTAGCGGTTACTAATAACGTTCGACATTTGGTCCTGCACCCAGCCGGACCAGCGCTGCGCCCCGAAATCATCAAGAACCAGGACGTCCGCGTCGTACACGAGCCGCGGCAATATTAACGAGGACCGGTCGGTGCTCATTGAGTCCCGAATCTTCTGCAGTTCAGCGGCAAAGTTACAGAAGGAGCACAATACGGAACCCCTTTCGATCAGGTCGCGGATAATGCCAATGGCAAGATGCGTTTTGCCGAGTCCGGGACTCCCCTGAAATAAGAGGCCTTTCGGTGAAGGATGTTTCAGATAATGCTCAACGTAACCAAGAGCGTCACTCAGCGCAATAACAAGATGCGGACTGTCCTCTGACGGAGAATAGTTTGTGAGACGGCAGTCGGCATACTTCCTGGGGATCTCAGCACGAGCCAGCAGGCGAGCCACGCGTCCGGGATGGGTCTCCACCTTGCAGCCGCATTTCTGCACGCCCGCCTGGCCTTCAACATATCGAAAACCCCGGCCCCCGCAGTCGGGGCATGGTTGTGTTTGCGTTTCTGAAACATTCTCGGACATTTCAACGTCTCCTATACGTTTTTGAAGGGAAAGGTGGATCCCGGAAATAGGAGATCCGGGGCTCGGTCGGCCGACCTACCCACCAGCGCAGCAGTATAGCAGCCCGCTAATGAAGGCGCAGCCAATCGAGGAAAAACGTATTCGGTACTGACATACAGCGCGTCCGGCTTACGCCAGAGCCCCCGGGTCGGCTCTTGAATCCACGCCGATTTGATCTTGAATCGCGGCCCCCGTGGGCAAGTCAACATAAGATCCGGACTGCGGCATTGCTGCCGCTCGTCTTGGCAACCTTCAACACGATCAACCCCGCTTGCTTTACTTATCGACCGCAGAACGGCCGCCACGATCAGGCCGGCGAGGCAGCCGGCAAATGCCGTTGGCAACATTGGAGCGTTGTCATCGAAGTGGCTTTGCTCAGGGCGGCTCCGCGCGAACAAGGTGCGGTCTTGAAGCACTATGCCGATGCCATTTGCGCCGAGGTCAACCCCATCAGGGAGCAGGCTTTTGCCCGTGACATCATGCATGCGATCAGCGACGCCGTACGTTACCTCGCTCCGACCAATCCCGAACTGGCGTCGTCTTTGTGGAGTAGCGCCTGGCAACAAGTTCCTGCATTGAACTACACGACGGACGTTGTGCGGTGCGTCGGAATGCTTACGGCGGCCCGTGCCGAGTTCGATCGCCAGGCGGCGGCTGAGCAATGGGAGGACTTCGTCGTCCGGTATGCGCCGAATTTGGAATCCAGCAGCCTCAAGTGGCTGTTCGAGACTTTCGGGTCCCTGGCTCCGATCCTGGGTGAGACGATTCGGCACCAGCTGCGGCAGTATCGCGTTCTCCTCGACTTTTGCATGGACGACAAAGAGCGGTTTGAAGGCGAAGCCGCCTACATCTGCGCCCTCGCCCGCCTCAATCCCAATGACGCCCTCATCGAGGCGGGTCAATTGGTGGACAGACTTCAGGATCTGAACGACCGCAGGACGAGCATTCCTCATTTAGAGCGCGTAATCGGCGAACTCACTGGCGACTGGGCCGGGGGGTTCAGCGACCGTCCGACCCTTGTCACGTGTGCCTGCCACGCGGTGCTGGCCGCGGCCGGAGCCGACACTTCGCGCGGCGCAGCCCTGCTGGAAAGAATTTTCCAGTACGTCACCAGCGAGGAAGATCCTGGCGTCCGAGCCAAAGCGACAGCGCAGTTCTTCAGCTGCCTGGCCTATATTCCAGTTGAACTGCGCGACCCGTTGGCGCCAGTGGTTGAAAGCGCAGCCGAAGGTGTGGTGCGGACGTTTGATGCCGGTAAAGCCGATGAAACATTGCTTCACGCCGTCGCGGTCTTTACCAGCGCAGACCGTTTTGAAACCGCCGAAACCCTGACCACCCGCCTCCAGAGCGACGCAACTCGCGCCCAGGCCGCGGAGGAAATCATGACCGCCCGGAGCAATGCCGAAATCGACGTTTCCGGGCCGTTCGAAGCTGCTCTCGTCAATATGGAAGCTGATTCGCGGGACCTGGCGTTCCTGGCGCTGCGCACCGTCAGGCTCGAAAACAATCCCGAGCAGTTCCTCCAGCGGTTGCTCGTCAGCCTTGCTGACAAAGAAATCGTCCTCACGCGCTACCGGTTACTCCAGGTGTTTGCACCAATCGTGCTGCTGCCATTGTTGCAACTCGGTCCCCCAACGGCCGCAAACGAAACAGTAGCGGCCATTGACGACTTCGACGCCCGCCTTATCCGCGCCGCTATGCTCATTGCCGCCCAGACGTGAAGCGTTCATTTGAAATCCGGAATTAATGAGGGCTCTGACCGGCAACAGCGCCACCGGTTGTTGCCCCTAGCTAGGAGCATGTTGGGAATAAGATTTTCTGAGCGAACAATCAATCACTTACAGACAGAACCTAGCTCGTAAGCTATTAGGAATCGTTATTCCCAGTGAATCGTTATTCCCAGTGAATGACGATGCACAGGCTGAGGCCCCTCGCGCTCCGTAGATAGTTGAATCAAGGAATTGGCATCGAGTGCGTCTGTGGTAGGTCACGTGCATCCTTGGGATATACCGACGCGTAGAAAATCGCAGTAAGCGTGTCCTGATGGGATGAAGGACAGGTGACACGAAGCCATGCAAAACGCAAGTGGGATCAAAGAACGTCTGCAGCAGCCTACGTCGTCCTTTGAGTGGGACGCTGGATCTGGTCAAACGAAATCAGGACTTTCAGAGAAAGAACTCGTCCAAAGATGTTTGGACGGGGACAAAGAGTCTTGGTCGATTCTCGTCGACAAATATAAGAGGCTCATTTTTTCAATCGCGCTGAGACACGGGTTCTCAAAGGAAGATGCGAACGATATCCTTCAAGACGTGTACCTGAGCCTGCTCAAAAACCTGGGAGACCTGCGAAACCCGCAAGCGCTCCCCGCGTGGATCATCAGGACCACCTGTCGCGAGTGTGTACATTGCCACAAGAAATCTTCTTCGCTTTTACTAACGCCTAGAATAATTGAGGAACACGCTGGACCGGCGAACACGATTTACGACAGCATGGCTCATGAACTCGACAGCGAGCAGATGTTGGGTAAAGCTATTGCACAACTGCCAACGCGATGCCGGGAATTAATCCAGCTGCTATTCTTTACTATCCCCCCCCGAAGTTACGAAGAAGTGGCCAACTGCTTCGGCGTCGCAAAAGGTTCAATAGGTTTCATCAGGATGAAGTGCTTGAAGCGCCTCCGTCAGCGGCTCGCAGCCAATGGACAGTCGCTGGGCAACGGGTTCGCGCTTGCGGTCTCGCTATATTTTTCAGCTGGCGTCTGCCTCTTATCCTGAGAAGGTTTTGTATTTGTTTACCGGGTCGAAACATTCAACAGGATTAAAAGCTGGACAAATCCAGCAGGCCGTCCCAGAGTGATCCTCAGCCGCCGATTCAGTCCTCCATCGCCGATCTGGAACCGATCACCGTCCGCCTGATTGAGGACTCCGAGGGCCGTTTATTCCGCCAGTTCACTCAACGCTACCACTATCTCGGCTATCGTGTTCCGGTAGGAGCGAACCTGCGTTACTTCATTGAATCCGGAGATCGTCGCCTTCTGGCGCTGATGCAATGGACTAGTCCGGCCTGGAAGATGGCCAACCGCGATCAATGGATCGGCTGGAGTTTCCTGATTCTTCCATGGGTCCAAGTCAAAGGACTCGCTTCCACCATCCTGGCACGCGCGGCCCGTCAGCTTCCGACCGATTGGCGGCATCATTACGGATACGAACCTGTACTGCTGGAAACTCTAGTCGACTCTTCCGATTCCGCGGAACCTGCTATCGCGCCGCCAACTGGATCTGTCTTGGTGAATCGGCGGGTCGCGGCTGAATGGATCGCCATCACACGACGCAACAACAGCCAAAGCTCATCTTCGTCTTTCCGTTGCGTCGCGACTGGCGTCGGTTACTACGTCCTGTCGGATTAGCCCGGTAAACAAATACAAGGTTTTTTACGTTCTGCCGAGCCCAAAAAAACTTTCGGTCCCCCTATATTTTTCAGCTGGCGTCTGCCTCTTATTTTACAAAGGTTTTTTACCTTCTGCAGAGTCAAGAAAGAATCGGCACACGACAGGCCGGTAGGTAGATCCGCGACGAAGGGAGAAAATGTGCTTTTTTCCATCTGGCCTCGGATTCCGCCGTTCCGTTCCCCAACGTAGCCAACGCAGAAAGGAGAAAACCATGACAATTGGAAAGGAGAAAACCATGACAGACAAGACCACCAAGACTCAATTGCCGCTCACATTGGAACTGGCCGAGCCCAAGCTGATCGCTGGCGAGGTAGACATCCAGCTGTGCTGCGGAACCAGCAGCACTAACGAGAGCAACACGATTGACGTAATTAGTTTGATCGTGATCGATGCTAGCGTGGACGTTCAGGTCGACGACAACGATTTTTAACTGAAGACATTCTGCCAGGATAACGGGGAGCCGTGGCTTCCCGTTCCCTTGCAGTCGTCTTGACATAAAACATGAGGCCTGACCCATGCCTTCCACCGTCCTAGTCATCACCAATGACCACGATGAGCACGCTAACGCGGTCATCCAGGAGCTCGTTAGGCGCGCGGTCCCCGTCTTCCGGTTCCATCCGGAGGAGTTCCCGGACCCCTGCAGCATCAGCATGGAGATCCGCGACGGGCGCATCGCCGGCGAGATCCGCAATGGCCGCCATCGGGTGGCCCTCGACGACATCTGCGCTGCCTGGTACCGGCGATCGCGGAGCCTCTTCGCGCCGCTCCCGAGCCTGAACCTAATAAAGGGAGATCTCGACAACTTCATCAAGGTGCAGTCCCACGTGACCCTCACCGCGCTCTTCGACAGCCTGCAGACGCTGTGGGTCGGGCAGCCTTTCAAGCTGCGCCGGGCAGAGGTGAAGAGCCGACAGCTCGCCGCGGCCAGCAAGGCCGGGCTGCAGACACCCGCGACGCTGATCTCCAATGACCCGGAGCGGGCAGCGGCCTTCGTCGAGGGGCTGGGGGACGTCGACTGCGCCGTAAAGTCGCCGATCGCGGTCCGCGCCAAGACCGGCGGGGCCGACCGGCTGCCGCTCACGACGACCCTGCCGCGTGGTCACACGCTCGACTCAGTGGCCCTGGCCCCCACCATCTTCCAGCCGTACATCGAGAAGGCCTACGAGCTGCGCTGCGTCGTGATGGGGGACAAGATATTCGCCGCTAAACTGAACTCTCAAGAACAGGAGAGCACGCGGACGGACTGGCGCGCGGGAAAGCCCAACGGGGGAGATGTCGGCCACGAGATCTTCGACCTCCCCGAGCCCGTGCAGGCCGCGCTCCACCGTATAATACGGGGTTTCGAAATCAATTTCGCCTCTATCGACCTGATCGTAACGCCCGAGGGCGAGTTCGTGTTCCTGGACCTCAATCCGAACGGGCAGTGGCTTTGGCTCGAAGACAAGCTCGGCCTGCCGCTGGTCGCCAGCATGGCGGACCTGCTGACGACGGAATACTCCCCTGCGGCGGAGGCGGCTCCGCCGCTCCCGCAGCGCCGAAACGAGGGTGCCTATGGGGCGTGAGCTCCGGGACCTGTGCAACACGCTGAAGCTGCTGTATCAGGTAGAGCGGTCCGCTTTCGTCGTCGGCGCGGCCACCAGCGTGCTTGAGTCCGTGGTGTACCCGCTCGTGCTGCTCGTGGTGTGGCAGGGTCTCGGCTTAATCGTGGCCGGGGCCCCGACCAAAGGCCTCATCTCCCGAGGAATGGTGCTGCTGGGCATCCTTTTCGGGCTGCTGGCGCTCGGGACGGTGTTGCGGATCATCAGCGAAACGGCGACAAGTGTCTTACAAGCCGAGTCCTCTCAGCAGATCAACGGGCGGATCATGCAGAAGATGGCGGAGGTGCCGTACCATCTCTTCGAGGACAACGGCTTCCAGGCGCGGTACGGGCTCCTCATCAGTCAGGCGACCCACCGGCCCGGTCAGCTCGTGCAATCGTTCATCGGCAGCTTGAGCGCGCTGACCGCCTCGCTCGCCATTGCGGCGACGCTGTTCGCGTTCGCGCCGATCCTGGACGTGTTCTTGCTGCTCCTGTTTCCGCTGACAATCGCGGAGGCGCGGTATCACCGGCGTCTCCTCGAGCTGCAAACCCATAGATCCCCGGCCTTGTTCCGTATGACGTATCTAGCCCAGAGAAGCATAGACGCCACCTGGCAACGAGAGATCCGCGTCCACCACTCCACGGTCCTGGATGACGAGTACCACTTCCTGTCGAGCCGCTATCTAGCGGACCTACGGGCCTTGCTGCGCCGCTATCAGCTGATCCGGACGGGCGTCGGCCTCGGTGCGGCCGCCATCATGACGCTCGCCGTGGGAGTGGTTGTCTCGGTCGTGGGCCGGAGTCCCTCCGGGCTATCAGAGGCCGCTATCCTGCTGCCGGGATTGGTGATGGGGCTGGCCCAGGGCCGCTCATTCGCCACGACCTGGGGGGTCATGACGGAGTGCCTCGGCTATCTCGCGCAGCTCTTCGACTTCTTGGACCACCCGTTCGAGCAGTCGGAGGCGGCGCACGGGCCGAGGAGCCGGGGTGCTCCCGCGCCCACAGTAGCGTAGAGAGGAGCCACAGAGAGTATGGATCTGTTACCAGCGGTGCAGGCGGCGTTTCCTCCGTCAGATCCGTCGTTGGACGCGACGGCGCTCCTCCTACAGGGCGTTAGCTACCACTATCCGCATAGCCAGAAGGTTGCCCTCGCCGAGGTCTCCTATAGCTTCGCCCGGGGGACCACGGCCGTCGTCGGGCCCAACGGCGCCGGGAAGAGCACCCTCGTCAAGCTGCTGACCGGATTGCTCGCGCCGACATCCGGCGCGATTCGCGCCCGGCTGTCGGGCGGGGCGTGGGTGCCTGCGGAGCAGCTGGGCAAGGCGGTCCTCTTCCAGGAGCCTTCGCACCTGCACCTGACGGTGCGACAGAATGTCACGATGCGCTACGAGCGAGCACCCGAGGAGGACGCGCGCATCCACCGGGCCTTAAAACTTGCGGGACTTGGCGAGGTGGTGTCGGGCTTACCCGACGGGATTGACACGCTGGTCGGGGCGGGATTCGGCGGCCGAGTCGACCTCTCCGGCGGGCAGTGGCAGCGGCTGGCCCTGGCGCGGCTCATCTACCAAGATGCTCCGATCATGATCCTGGACGAGCCGGTCGCGAGCCTCGACCCCGAGGGCGAGCGTGCTGTCTTCGAGCTCTTTGCCAAGCAGCGGCACCGGATCATCATCTTCACCACCCACCGGTACGACTCGATCCCGCAGGACACCCCGATTGTCGTGCTCGTGGACGGCCGCATCACCGAAGCGGGGACGCACGAGGAACTCCTAGTCAAAGAGCAGGATTACTGGTCTCTTTACATGACTGCTGCGCGTCCGGACTTTGTTAACGTGCGAGACAGTCGAACGCACCGCTTCTTCCAAGCCGGTAGTGACCAAAACTCAGGGTCGAGGGGAACCGAGAGGGGTGCTGATGTTCGCTGACGCCGTTGCGAAACTCTCAGCGTCGATCTTCCCCATCTTTTTCGCCTTTGAGCGGGATGGTGGCCCGGCCGTTTCGGTCAGCGCGACGGGCTTCTTTGTCGACGACAGCGGGCTCTTCGTCACGGCGGATCACATCATGAACTCCGCGCCCGCCGGCTCGACTTACTACTACTACGGGAATCTACCGGATCAGCTCAGGCAGCCCGCGGTGGAAATCGAGCGGGTCGCGAGCGATCCCCGGCGCGACCTCTATCTCGGAAGAGTCGGGCGGAACTACATGCGGGCAGTGGAACTCTCCGGCGAAACGGTACGGCCCGGCGACTCCGTCTGCCTCTCGGGCTATCCCATGGCCGAGGTTTCCATCAATGCGGACCGGGGCGTCCTCGCGAATGTGCGGCGCTACTGGCAACCGACCTTCGTGATCGATGTGACGCAGGCCGTCGTCGGTAGCAGGGTCTACGACGGCTACCTCGTCGGCCACCCGTGCCTTGCAGGGATGAGCGGGGGACCGGTCTTCGATGTGGAGGGCAAGGTACGGGGCATGGCGGTCGCGACGTTCACCCGGTCCACGCCCGAGCTTGGCGAACTAAGCATCGTGAAGAACGGCATCGTCCTCGATGTCGAGCACATCCGGGCATTCGTCGAGCGTGAGAATTCCAAATGAGAGGTAACAATATAAGTTTGATGCTCTCGCCATCCAGCGAGATGGTTGGAGATCACATCGAGGAAAAGCCAACGGACAATTGAGCAATGTAACATTGTGTGCCAACGGAACTTGAATGTGTTGTCTCGTACTCTTGCAATCGGAGGTCGAATCATGGTCCGAGTATTCTCGGGGATAAGCCTGGCAGCCTTTTTGTCGATTGTGGGATTCGGTCGGTCTGTCGAGACCCCGCCTGCTTTTGATATCGCCGACGTGCGCCTAAGCGCCCGCAGCACGAATCCCAACATGACGGGTGGAGTGCTTCGTGCCGGCCGGTATGAGTTGCGAAAAGCAACCATGGTGGATTTGATCAGGACGGCCTACGGGGTGGATGCCGACAGCGTGATCGGAGGATCAAGTTGGCTCGAGTCGGACCGGTTCGATGTGATCGCCAAAGCTCCCCCCACGACGTCACCGGAGACCGTGAAGCTGATGCTCCAGGCTTTGCTGGCGGACCGGTTCAAGCTTGTCGTCCACACCGATAGCAGGCCTATAGCGGCGTTTGTATTGAGCGCCGGAAAGGGCCGGCCAAAGCTGAGGGAATCGGAAGGATCGGGTAGCGCCCGATGCCAGGCTCAGCCGCAGAAGTCCGAGGCCGGTACGCCGCCCCCTTACTTTGTGGTCTCGTGCCACCACATGACGATGGAGGCATTTGCGCAACAGCTGCGGCAAATGGCCGGAGACTATGTAACGAATCCTGTGGTCAACTCGACGGCACTGGAGGGGTTCTGGGATTTCGATATCAAATGGACGCCGCAGGGTTTGCTCGCTCGGGCCGGTGCCAATGGAATCACCATTGCTGACGCCCTCGATAAACAACTTGGCCTGAGGCTCGAAGCTCAGAGGGTGCCCGGGCCTGTCATCGTCGTTGACAGTGTAAACCAGACGCCGAGCCCTAATCCGTCCGGTATGGCAACAAGCCTGCCTCCTGCACCACCGCCCGAGTTTGAAGTGGCGGACATCAAGCCGAGTGCACCGGGCGCACCCCGCATGGGCCGAATGCAAAACGGCCGCCTGGACGCGCAAGGTCTGCCGCTGAAAAATCTGATCATGCTTGCCTGGGAGCTCAATGGCAACGAGCTGCTCGCAGGAGCGCCGAAATGGGTGGATTCGGCCCGCTTCGATATTGTGGCAAAGGCGCCCACGGCGGGCCCCGGGGATCAGGTCGACTTTGAATCTCTCCGGTTGATGCTGCGCGCCCTGCTGGTGGATCGTTTCAAGATGGCGACTCACATGGAAGACCGGCCTGGTACCGCGTACACGCTGATGGCGGTAAAACCGAAACTCCAGAAAGCGGACCCCTCGAACCGGACGAAATGCAAGGAAGGGCCAGCCTGGGGTGCGAAGGACGCGAGGGACACGAATCCAATTCTCTCGAGACTCGTCACATGCCAGAACATGACCATGGCGCAATTTGCTGAACAGCTTCAACGCCTCGCGCGGGATTACATTCACGCTCCTGTCCTGGACGGCACAGGTATCGATGGCACCTGGGATTTTTCGCTGAGTTTCAGTGCCGTCAATCTATTGCAGAATGGCGGCGTCCGGCCGGGCGATGCCGGTCCGGCGACGACCGGCCCTCCGGCCCCATCGGACCCCAATGGCGCAGTCTCCCTTTTTGATGCCATCAACAAGCAGCTCGGGCTGAAGCTGGAAGCGCAAAAGCGTCCCGTCCCCGTTCTCGTCATCGATCACATCGAGGAGAAGCCGAAGGATAATTAGCATGACCGTGCTCCTGACCATCCTCTTGCTCATCACGGAATATCGAGGTCAAGTATCGTTCAACGGTCTTCCGGTGCCGGGCGCGACCGTGACGGCAACGCAGGGCGAGAAGAAGTTCACAGCCATCACCGATCCGATGGGCACATACGTTTTCCCGGATTTGCCGGAGGGTACCTGGGTCATCGAGATCGAGATGCTGGGATTTGTAACGCTCAAGGGAGATACATCGACGTCGATCTGGGAACTGAAGATGCTTCCGGTTGAAGAGATCAAGGCCGAAAGTGCGCACAACGAGCCAGCAGCTCCGGCATCCGCGCCGGTAGCTGCCGCGCACACATCAGCCACCAGGGCACCTGTGGAGAGCGCCAGGCGGCAGAGCGGTTTTCAGCGGACAGAAGTGATCGAGTCCAACAACGGCAATAACGGAAGCCCAGCGCCGCAACTTGGTGCGCCGACGTCGGCGAGCGCATTCGCGAACGTCAGCCAGGACGAATTGAATCATCGTGCCGCGGACGGTCTGCTGATCAATGGTTCGGTTAACAATGGAGCGGCGTCGCCCTTTGGCCAGCTGGGAGGGTTCGGAAATAACCGCCGCGGTGTGCGTCCCCTGTATACCGGAGGCATCGGCGTCATCGTCGACAATTCTGCGCTCGATGCGCGCACATTTTCATTAACAGGCCAGGACACTCCCAAACCGGCCTACAACAGGTTTACCGGCTCTTTCAATTTCGGCGGGCCGCTGAAAATTCCGGGCTTGATCAATAATAACGGTCCAAATTTCTTCGCAGCTTACCAGCGCATCCAGAATCGGAACGCCGTCACGACAACCGGGCGGATGCCAACCAGCCTGGAACGGAACGGCGATTTCTCCCAAAGTCTCACAGCACTCGGCCAGCCTGTGAGGATTACCGACCCGCTGACCGGAGTGCCGTTCAATGCCAACATCATTCCGCCGGAGCGAATCAGCCCCCAGGCAGAATCTCTGCTGACCTACTTCCCACTACCGAATTTCAATGGCAATGCGCGGTACAACTATCAAATTCCGGTCATCAATGCGACGCACTCAGACTCGCTGCAGACGAATCTAAATAAGGCAATCGGCCAAAGGAATCAGCTATTCGGCAATTTTGCGATGCAATCGACACGCACGGCCACCCCAAATATCTTCAACTTTCTGGATAATACGCGGACTCTCGGTATCAACACGGCAATCAACTGGACGACCCGGCCGACGCAGCGGTTCTCTGCCACCTTCAGGTACCAATTCAGCAGATTATCGACGCACACGACGCCGTTCTTCGCAAATCGTCTGAATGTCGCCGGCGCTGCGGGCATCACAGGCAATAACCAGGAGCCCGTCAACTGGGGCCCTCCAACTCTTTCTTTCGCCGGCGGCACGTCGACAATGTCAGACGCGCAATTTTCATTCAATCGAAATCAGACGAATACCGTTTCCTACAGCAGCTTCTGGAATCACGGCAGGCACAATCTAACGTTTGGCGGGGACATTCGCCGGCAACTGTTCAACATCCTGTCGCAGCAGGATCCGCGCGGTACCTTTACTTTTACCGGCGCTGCGGCAGGTGTGGATACCGCCGACTTTCTCCTTGGTATCCCGGACGCAAGCGAGATTGCTTTCGGAAACGCAGACAAGTATTTCCGGCAGACTGTTTTCGATGGTTTTGTTCAGGATGACTGGCGGGTGAACGGCGCTCTGACTTTGAATGGCGGCGCTCGATGGGAATACGAAACGCCCATCAGCGAACTGTATGGAAGACTGGTCAACTTGAATATTGCGCCTGGATTCTCTGCGGTATCGCCGGTTACCGGCAACAATCTGATTCATCCGGACAAGATCGGCATCCAGCCTCGCGTTGCGTTCGCATGGAGGCCAATCGCAGCTTCATCCGTCATTGTGCGCGGTTCGTATGGTGTTTACCGTAACACGAATGTATACCAATCCATCGCCGTACAGATGGCGCAACAATCACCGCTGTCCAAGAGCCTGAGGGTTCAAAATACTCCGGCAAGTCCGCTGACGCTCAGGAACGGATTCATCACAGCCCAGGGTGTCACGCCCAACACCTTCGCCATCGATCCGAATTTCCGGATCGGATATGCGCAAAATTGGATGTTGTCGTTGCAGCGCGACTTGCCGGCCGCTTTACAAATGACCGCAAGTTATCTCGGTACAAAAGGAACGCGGCTGCCACAGGAATTTCTCCCGAATACATTTCCGGCGGGAGCGATCAATTCTTCCGGATATATCTTTTTGACATCGAACGGCAATTCGACTCGCGAAGCCGGGCAGATCCAGTTGCGGCGGCGTCTGCGCAGCGGCTTTGCGGCCACGTTGCAGTATACGTACGCGAAGGCTATCGACGACGCGCCGCTCATGGGAAGCGGGCAGGTCGTTACAGTAACTCAGGGAGGAGCGTCGATTGCACAGGACTGGCTCGATCTCGCCGGCGAACGTGGCCGATCCAATTTCGACCAGCGCCATCAAATGACACTTCAGGCGCAATACACATTCGGTTCAGGAGTGCGCGGAGGCGCTCTCGTTCCGGGATGGATGGGTGCATTGCTGAAGGAATGGACATTGGCGGAGTCATTAACGGTCGGAAGCGGGCTGCCGTTGACTCCGGTCTATTTTTTGGCCGTGCCCGGAACGGGCGTGACCGGAAACTTGCGGCCTGATGCGACCGGATCATCCATCTACGCCGGGCCAGCGGGCCTGTTTTTGAATCCCGGCGCCTATCGCGCGCCGGTGCCCGGCCAATGGGGGAATGCCGGACGGAATTCGATTACCGGGCCGTCGCAGTTCATCTTGAATGCCACGCTGGGAAGGACGTTCCCCCGCGGAGACCGCTTTAATATCGATCTTAAAGTGGATGCTACGAATGTACTGAATCACGTCACGTTCAGCTCCTGGAATACCATCGTGAACAATGCGCAGTTCGGGCTTCCCAACAATGTCAATGCCATGCGGTCAATCCAGACAACCCTCCGAGTGAGGTTCTGAGATATGTTGAGGCGAAGTCTTCTAGCTCTGATGTTTTTCTTACCCGGCGCGAGCGCCCAACAGCAACCGCCCTTCACGATCAAGGTAGACACGCAGTTGGTGGTGGAAACCGTCGTCGTGAAAGACAGGGAGGGAAAGGACCTCGAAGGGTTGACTGACAAAGACTTCACCGTCACCGAAGACGGAGTGCCGCAGACGATCCGCGTGTTCGAATTCCAGAGGCTGGAAGACACGCCGACTCCGGCGTCTCCGGGCGGCGCCGCGCGGCCGGCGGTCGAGCTGGTTCAACCGAAGATACCAACGCAAATCACCCCACCGCCTGCAGGGGACAGCCGGTATCGGGATCGCAGGTTGCTGGTCCTGTTTTTCGATTTGATGAACGTGTCGCCCCCGGATCAGTTGCGCGCATTTACCGCCGCAGACAAATTCATCCGCACGCAGATGAAGGTGCCAGATCTTGTCGCCATCATGAGTTTTGCCGGTGGAAGCGTGAAGGTCTTGCAGGATTTCACCAATGATCAGGACGCGCTGTTTGCCGTGCTTCAAAAATTGATGTATCCCGATGACGACGAGAACGACACAGCCGATACGACGGCAGCATTCGGGCAGGACACTGGCGAGTTCAACATCTTCAATACGGATCGGCAGCTCGCGGCTCTTCAGACCGCCGTGAATATGTTGAAAACCGTCAATGAGCAAAAATCACTTGTCTATTTCGCGGGCGGCTTGCGCTTGAACGGGACCGACAATCAGGCGCAACTGCGGGCGACAATCAATGCGGCGACTCGCTCCAACGTCGCCTTCTTTCCTGTCGATGCGCGTGGACTCGTCGCCACGTTGCCGCTCGGGGATGCGACGCGGCCGTCACCCGGCGGAATCGGCGTGTTTAACGGCAGCACGGCCATGTCTGCGATTACGAATTTTCAGCGTTCACAGGACAGCCTGTACGCTCTCGCTTCGGACACGGGCGGCAAACCATTGCTCGACAATAATGATCTCGTCGCCGGCATTATTCAGGCGGAACAGGCGATTACCAGTTACTACGTGATCGGTTATTATTCGACCAACACCAACCTCGACGGAAAATTCAGGCGTGTCAAGATCATCCTGAAAGAGAAGCCTGCCGCAAAACTGGATTACCGCCAGGGATACTACGCCGGAAAGGCCTTCAATAAATTCACCGCTGCCGATAAAGAGAGGCAACTCGAAGACGCTTTGATGCTGGGCGATCCGATCACGGACCTTACCATCGCAATGGAAGTGAATTACTTCCAACTGAACCGCGCGGAATATTTCGCTCCGATCACCGTCAAGATTCCGGGCAGCGAGCTCGTGCTCGCTCGCTCCGGAGGTGCGGAGCGCACGCTGATCGATTTTATCGGTGAAGTGAAGGATGAATACGGCACGACGATTCAAAATCTGCGCGACAAAGTGGACATCAAACTCAGCGGCGAAACGGCCAGCGAGTTGTCGCGGCGGCCAATCGAATATGACACCGGCTTTACGTTGCTTCCGGGCAAATACGTTATTAAGTTTCTCGCGCGTGATTCGGAGACCGGCCGCATCGGAACGTACCAGACGCCATTCGTCATTCCGAACTTGATCAAGGAAGACAAGCGTATCCCCATCAGCTCGGTTGTCCTGAGCAGTCAGCGCGTGGATATGCGGGAAGCCCTTTACAACGCCACGAAGGACAAGACCGCAGCTGCGGCGGCACAAGCCGCGAACCCGCTGGTTAACGACGGACAAAAGCTGATTCCGAGCGTTACGCGGGTCTTCAGCAAAAGCCGGGAGATGTTTGTTTACTTGCAGGCTTACGAGCGCAACGCGACGACGACGGAACCGCTTTTCGCATTCGTCACCTTCTATCACGGTCAGACGAAAGCATTCGAAACGCCGCCTGTGCAAGTCGTGGATGAGTTGGATCCAAAAACGAAGGCGCTCCCGCTGAAATTCAGCCTATCACTGTCGAAGTTGCCGGTCGGGGAATACAACTGTCAGGTGACGGTCCTGAATCCCAATGGACAAAAGGTCGCCTTCTGGCAAGCGCCCATCATACTGGTAAATTAAATTAGTTTTCAGATTATCCTGAGCTGCGCGACTCCAGCCGTCCGGAACGGGCGTCTTAAATCCACTGTGCGACTCCAGTTGGTGGACATAAGACGTCATTACTCCCCGAAAACGCCGAAGGGCAGAACTATCCTTGCCACCGGATCCGTGAACGCTGCGCGACTTTTGTTACCAATCATTCCACTATGGCAATCGGTGGATTACTTTCAGCTTGAGGTGTTGTTCGAACGGATCGAAATCGCGATCGTTGTGGAGGAGTGGAAAGCCGCGCTCTATGCAAAAAGTCGCGATCCAACAGTCCACAGTCTTGCGCATGGTGAAACGAAAATCGAGCGCCCCAGCAGTCCCACAGAGCTCCTGCAGTTTAATCCCGTTGCGGGAAGTCGTTAGCGTTCATCGGAAACTGAGAATCTCGGGCTCAATGATGTCCGGCAAAGTGAAGCGTAATCGGTAATACGTCACAGTTGGAAGTTGAGGTCTAAAATGTTTGCGAGAAAAGCGGAATTGTTCCCGATCGGTCTGTTAGTGTTTTAACCTGCAATCAACGTCTCCACGTTGCTGGCGCAGGTCAAACACACCGTATATGCCAAAGAGTCAGAAAAAGCCGGCTATATATCTGTTGGTGATCCTGCCTATCCTTGGGATCGGCGGAATATCGGTCGTGATTGCGCTGCAGTCAGCCTATGCTCGAATAACCGGAGATTCCCTATCGTCACTGCCGAGATTGAATGGCCTTCTCATCTCGCTGCCCGCTCTTTGTCTGTGGGTTCCCATAGCCTTGCTGTTCGCGAACTGCGTCTTATTCGCAGTGCCACCTCTAAGAAGAATTGCTGACACGTATACCACCCAGGCAAACCGACCCGGTTTCATCGAGTCACAGCGCCAACTTGGAAGAATGGCTCTTATCATGGCATTGATTTGTGTACCACTGATCATCCTGGGTTTCATGTTGTGATGTCTTAATTCCCGCCGCTGAGCTTGAGTTCTTTTCCATTCGATAAGACGATCCTGGTAATCCGCATGGCATGTGCCCCGTTCTTGGCGGGATAGCCGGTAATCGTTACTTCGTCCCGGTCTTCGAGCGAAGTCGCGGTCCATCCTCGGGGGGCCAGATTACTGCGACTCGTCAATTCGCCTTCCCACACTTGCACCTGGCCCTTGTCGTCTTTCACCGCGAACTCCACCACGGAATGAGGATTAACGAAGTGAAAATCCATTACTGTTCCCTTGAGCGTTATCTGTGACCCCGACGGAAATGCAGCCCATCCGTGGTGCCCGCGCGCGGAATTCGGATTCAAGAGAAGCGCTGTTGCGATTATAAGAAAGCTCAAAACCGTGTTTTTCATTGTTCTCCTATTGCTGAACCGGCCGCGCGGGTCCGTCGTCGACCCAGCGGTCGAGATCCCGAACATATCGGCGTCCATTGAACGTGTACACCGGAACGGTGACGACCAGATAAGACTTGCCGACCAGCGGTTTGCCATCGCTATCCTTCTCGGTCCTGGCATCCGCGATCACCCACACATCAAAGTTGTTCTCAGGGCTGTCGGCCGCAGGGATAAACAAACCCGTGGGGCCCACGGTACCCACCGAATCCGTGCGACTGCCTTCGCTTTCGTAAAACACTCTCATCGACCATGTGACGTCGACCGGGCCAAGTTCCACGTCATCGGCTGTACGCCGTTTGCCGTCCGGGCCGTTTTGATATCCGATCGCCTCGAACTGCTGATATCCCCGGCTGCGGGTCTGGTTTCCGAAGGATGCCGTGGCTGAGTCCGGCGTTACTTTGATGTAGTCGACGCGATCGTAAACGGCGAGAGCCCCCGGCATCACGGAGCGGCGGAAAGCAACCTGGCGTTTACCGAGTGGTGCATCGAGCGCGACGTCCACTTCAGCAATGACCTCGCTCGCGTTGTGGGAAACAATGCGGCGCACGGTTACGCCGGGACCGAAATCCATGTCAGCCTGGGCAATTTGCGCCGGAAAATGGTCGCCGATCAGGCGAATGCGTTGCGATCGGGAACCTGTCTTCAGCAATGGCCGATCAATACCGAGCAGGGTTGCATTGGAAGTGGCTCGCTGCATCCTTATATCAAAGCCAAGCTCCTGATACTGTCCCCAGAACCAACGGCCCTCGGCATTTGATTCATCAGGCGCGCTCGTCATGACCTCCTGGGCATCGTTTGAGAGATCATTAGGTGCGGAACTCGTGACATTACCGCTCCTGGAAAACCCGCGCCAGGCGTAGCCCCCATACATCAGGCCGCGGCCGGAGCGGACGACAGTAGAGCCATCCGTGACCGATTGAAGCGTGGCGCGCGTGTTGAACTCGCCGTCGGCGCCACTGGACTCGATTTGCATCTCGCCGAAGTACCTGATGCGGCCCAGTACATATGCCGTGACCAGCCAGCGGCCAGCCGGGTTTTTGTCGAGGGTACGGGTCCGCCACGCGGCCCACTCGGTTGTGTGGAGTGGCGCCATTTTCGCGAGAAATGCGATGGCTTCCTCGCTCGGGCGAGCATTGTAGCGGACGGCATGTGCCCGGGAGAGTTCCTTCCAGTCATCAACCGATCGCCGCCACGAAAGGACGCGGGCGAAGTTGTGGCACCTGCCGCACGCACTCATCACCGTATTCGGAATGGCGGTTTCCTCGTGAATCCGACGCTCGACGTCGTATGTCACTTTCTTTGCTTCTTCGGGCGCGAGGCCGTGATACGTGCTGAGGTATTGCAGGAGGTGTCCTGTTTCTGCCGGAGTGAGATCAACGTCGTACAGAAGTGTCATTCGTCGTAGCGCTTGTTCCCAACCTTCGGGAGTAGCCCGTTCCCAGGAAATGCGCTGCATGTTTCCCCGATCGTCGCTGGTGTGGCAGCTTCCGCATTTCGCTTTCACCAGGGCATCCGTGACCGGAATGCCTTCCTCGCTCGCGGGCTCGCCCTGGCCCGGCGTACTGCTGACCTGGGCGAAACCAAAATTTAGAAAAAAAAGAGACCAGAGCAGAGCTGTGCTCCGAAATTTTGAGATCATCGCGCGCCGTTCCTCTCTCGATCGCCTGAAAACAAAAAACAGGCATGGTTAAGAAACCCGACGGAACAACGAGGTAGAGGACTGACGAGGTCGAAGGGCCGCACCAACGTGGCGACTGCAGGACGAATCTACCATATAACGGGGCCGCGTCCGCAAGAGCGCTTCTGTTCCTGGCATCCCCGACGCACTTGCGATCCGATTGCCGCCCGAGTAGGCTAAATAAAAACCATGAGGAATTGGCTACTGATCGCGTGCCTGCTTTTTCAAGTAGCTGCACCCGCACCTCGTGATGGAGGAACGTTATCGGGTCAGATTCGATCCGCTGACGGACGGCCACTTTCGGGCGTATCTGTCATGATCGTGGCGGGAGAACTCAGAGATGGTCGCCCCAACCTTGTGCCATTGGGAATTTCGATTCCCGGAACTCTGGCTCAGACGGACGTCGCCGGACGCTATCATCTCGAAAATATTCCACCGGGGCGCTACTACATCCTCGCCAGGCCATCGAGCAGCGCGAATGGTGATGCCGCAACGCTCTATCCGGGTGTAACTCGTCTCGAGAACGCCGGAAAAGTGGAAATCCGCCCGGGCTCAAAGATCGATGCGATTGATTTCACGATCGGACAGACAACTGTGGTCCGGGTTCGCGGACGTGTCTTCAATGCGATTGCCGGAATGCCATCGCGGAGCGCGACCGTCAATCTCACCGGAGGATTGCTTGCGTCCTTTCGAACGACTGTGGACGCCAACGGTCTATTCCAATTCGCTGGCGTACCACCAGGCGAGTACGTCATCTGGAGCAGCGATAATTCTGCTGGTCCGAACCGCCTGTTCACGACGCGGCGTCTTACGGTCCCGGATCGTGACGTAGACGATATTGAACTCGCCTTCATGCCTCCTTTAACGGTTTCGGGGCATTTCGTTCTCGAAGAGGGAGCTACCTTTCCGAATCCAGGCATGACGCCGGGCGTTACTGCCAACATTGTCGAAGGAACACTGGGAACTGGGACTAATGCCCGGATGGATGGCAGTTTCGAATTAGGCGGCAGAGGCGGATTAATCGAGGGTGAGTATCGGATTACGGTGGATCATCTGCCTGGAGATCTTTATGTGAAGTCGATCGCGTTTGGTTCGGCGGACCTTCTCCGGGAAACCCTCAAAGTCAGCGGTCCGCCTTCTTCGGAGATTGCGATAACTCTTGGAGTCGGAACGCGCATCCAGGGCAAGGTTTTCGACGAAAATCAGCAGCCGGCGTCGAATGTTCCCGTCTACGTCGTACCGGCCGTCCGGCAGAACGATCTGATCAGGATCCAACAGGCGGACAGAAATGGTACTTTCGACATACGAGGTCTGGCGCCCGGTGATTACACGGTTTTCGCTGTCGCCCAACCCTACGCCGGACAAGATCCCGAGTTCGTACGTCAATATGAAAGACTCGGCACGCCGGTCACAGTTTCACGAGATGCGCATCCGGCTGTGAATCTCAGCTTGCTCCGGTGAGCTCAAATTTTCGCCGGGCACGATACCGTCGATCTGCACCCGCCAGACGTATCTGTAATTGCGTCCGCACGACACCGGCAGAGCTGACCAGGACCACGATTGTTCCCGGAGAAGGGCTGCGTCGCACACCAGGTCATTTAACTGCCCGCAAGACAAATTTCATGGCTCCAGCCCTTACGATCAGGCTTAAATAGCATTCCCAAAACTTGCTCACGAACCGCAGCGTTTTATGCTGGAGCGAGGAATTGATTAGCCCTTCGAAACCTAGCGCGCGCCACAATCGAGCCATGTCAATGTGGATCCGCTCGGTTTCGAACCTGGCCTTGGAGTAGTAGCTTGACTGGTAACCTTCGCGAAAGTACCGAAAGGAATAGGTGCTCAAGTGCCACTTGTGCGTAGGGTCATTCCAAGAACTACAATCCGAGTAGTGAGGTGTGACGATGTGACGCGATATGACGCGGTTTGGCACGCTTGGAGATACGACTGGCCGAAAAGCCGCACTTGGCACTTTATTGGAGCTGCGGTCTGGCAGCGAGGCTTTCATATGCCCTCTTGTGAACGCGTTTTGCTACTGCCAAACTTTCTGCCGGATACCGGACCGGCAGAAAGTTTATTTCGTTCGCACAACGAATTAGAATCCAGCTTAGATCTGTTGCTGTGCGCGTCAAGACGCAGTCGCAACATGACGCGGTAAGGCGCGATGTGGCGCGCTTTCGCTGACGTTGGTTGCTGTCGCTTGACGCGACCAGGGAATGCCTGGAGGATTTCGCAGTGGATACAAGACTACGGGTCGATTGCTCGAACGACGATCTCCTGGTGAGTTGGAAGGATATTGCGGCTTATCTGAAATGCAGCGTCCGCAAGGCGCAGCGCCTTGAACGGCGCGAACTTCCGGTAAACCGGATTGAGGGAACGAAGTCTGTATGGGCCTCGAAGTCGGAAATCGATCGGTGGTTGATATCGCAAGCGGAAAAAACGAAAGGACTCCAAACGCAATTCGCCACAATAACCGCTTCTGACTCGGCCGGTTCCGGTTGTGCCGAGGCTGTTACCGTCGAGCAGACTGATGAAGGCAGGCTTGCAGCCCGCATTTCCGGTATCGCCGAATTGTTTTCCCGCGGATGGCTGCGATTGCTGTTCGGAATCTCGGTCGGACTAACTGTCGGAGCAGCTATGGTGTCTGCGTACGGGTTGACGATTGTGTTTTTCGGTATAGCCGCTGTGTTTCTGATGCTAACGTACCGGTCACTGAGAAATACGAGTTATACGCGAGGAATGGTTGCATTCTTCATGATCGCTGGTATGTCATATTGCGCGAGCGCCACCACTTTGCCCGACGTGGTCGGCTCGGTCGTCAATATGACGGCCCTGAAGCCGGCGCTCGCCTATCCGCTTGTGACGGGTCTCCGCTTCATCCCAATTCTTGTCTTGATTTCCATCTTCCTCGTCGTTCTCCGGAACAATAGGGGTTTTGCCCACAGCTGGAGATCCCGCGCAGCATATCTATTTTTTGGTGCGTTCTTTTTATTCGGAACAGCGGGCGTCGCCCTCACTGCTTCAGGGGCGTACCGCTTAGTGCAAGCCTCACTTTCTATCCGTTGGACGCTTCTCGCGGGAGAATCCTTTATCTTTGGGGTGAATCTCGGACTGTTCGTACTCGGTTATCGTTTTTTCAATACAACTTCGATCAAGAACTACCATCAATTCTTGAAGTCGTGCGGCACCGGGTACCTCCTGATAGCATTGACCGCAGCGATCGTCGGCAGGCACTGGAATGAAATTAATCAGCATCACCTCGATACGAGGATGCCGCACGCGTATCGCGTCCAGAATACTGATGCGGAAAAAGACCTGCGGGACTGGTTGGAGCGCCACAGTACGGAAGCAGGGCCAGACTTGGTGAGTCTACGCAGTAATCTGGAATTCTTGCACGCCTTGCGAACTCAAGAATTCTACAGGCACGATTTCGATGAGGCATTTCAGGTATCAAGGAGGGCGGTGATATTCGGCTACAAAGCCGGTCGTGACTCATTAGACAAACGACCCATCTTTGTCCTGATCCGGTTTCCTGCTGCCCTCGCAGCCGTACTCCGCTTCGAATTGGTGAGAAATTGACTAAGCGCATCTCGTCTTTCTGCCTGGAACGGGCGGAGATCCCAGCGCGATTGACATGGACCCCGGCGTAGGCGGCGGGTGAAGGTAGAATAGACTCAGCCCAAAAACGCGTAACGGAAATTCCTGTCAGGGGGTGTGACATGGTTCGAATGGGTCGTTTGGCCATGGCCCTGTGCCTTTTCTCGATGGTTGCGAGCGCCCAGGAAGACCCACTGGCATGGTTTCCCCTTCAGGTGGGCAGCCGCTGGATGTATGAACATGAGTGGAAATCGGGTGACCGGAACCGGCCAGACGTGGACCGCTGGACCACCGAGGAAACGATCACTGGGTGGGTGACCATTCCGGAAGGCCTCGTGGTGCTGCGCGAACTGAAGCAGCAGCAACAAGGCAATACCCAGGGCGCCTATCTCATTACGCGTAACCGCGAGCCTTACCTCGTGCATGGGAATTGTGTATACGTGATCGACGGCTGGGATGGCCAGAGGCGGCAGCTTCGCGCGGAATACCTGAAGTATTTGAACGAAGGCGCCGTCTCACCCGATTTCTGTTTCCCTTTGCAGACGGGCCACGCGTGGGGGAACAATGATATTCCCTGGCGGGTCGAGCCGGCCCGCCAGGGTGCGGACTCGTTCTTGCCTGCGGAGTATGCGGGTGCGATTCACATTTTTTCGAGCCATTTCGGCAGTGGCGGATGGCAAGATGTCTGGTTTCAAAAAGGCGTCGGAGTAGTGGGTGAACATTACATCCACAACGGCACCTATGACGAACACACCAAGAAGCTTCTATCGTTTAGGCGTTAGCCCGGTCCAGATCTTTTGGCCGGCGTCATGATATGGCGCCCTCATTAGCATTTCCGTAACCCTGACTGTCCCTGAGATTCCGTAGTCCGCGTATGTACTCCGATACATGACGATTACGTACACGCGAATCAGACTTCAGCTCATTGGAAGCAGCAGCAAGAGGATTCATGCTCCAGAGTCATGAAGGACGGAACGGAGAAAGAAGCCCTCGGAGAGGTAACCTTTTCGCTGCCCACAGCAACTCGAATCACGCTCAGAATCAATGCCGCACAGAAACAGATGGACGTGCTCCCATGGACGACCCTCCTCGATGCGCTGCGCGACTACCTTGACCTGACCGGCACAAAAAAAGGCTGCGACCATGGGCAGTGCGGCGCCTGCACAGTCCTGGTGGACGGGAAACGTATCATTTCATGCCTGACTCTGGCGATCATGAAAGACGGCTCAGACGTGACCACTGTCGAAGGCCTCGCCAACGGAGACGGACTCCATCCCATACAGCAGGCATTCATTGACCATGACGCGTTTCAATGCGGGTATTGCACGCCGGGGCAGATCTGCTCGGCTATCGGCATGATCAACGAAGGCCGCGCGAAGACGGCGGACGACATTCGGGAGTTGATGAGCGGCAACATCTGCCGTTGTGGTGCGTATCCGAACATTGTCGCGGCGATCCAGCAAGCCATGCAAGCGGATAGAGGGAGGGCGGCATGAACAGTTTTTCTTACACGAGGGCCGGTGACGTTGCAGGCGCGGTCAGCGAAGTGTCCGGAAACCGCGCGGCCAAGTTTATCGCGGGTGGAACGAATCTGATCGATCTGATGAAGGAGAATGTCGCCCGCCCAGGCCGGCTGGTCGATATTACACGGCTGCCTTTGAGCCGCATCGAGGATACGCCCGACGGCGGGCTGCGGCTGGGAGCGCTCGTTACAAACGCGGACACTGCATACAACGAACAGGTGGAAAGGCGCTATCCGCTGCTTTCGCGGGCGATTCTTGCAGGAGCTTCACCGCAGCTCCGCAATATGGCCACCAATGGCGGAAATCTTCTCCAGCGGGCCCGATGCTACTACTTCTACGATACGGCCACGCCCTGCAATAAACGCGAGCCCGGCACAGGCTGTTCCGCCATAGAAGGCTTCAACCGGATGCACGCAATCCTGGGCGCGAGCGAGCAATGCATTGCGGTGCATCCCTCAGACATGTGTATCGCCCTTGCCGCTCTCGAGGCGGTCGTGCGCGTCACCGGGAGAAATGGCGACAGGGCCATCCCATTCGCCGACTTCCATCGCCTGCCTGGCGAAACGCCGGACATCGACAGCAACCTGGGTGTGGACGAGATCATCACGTCCATCGATCTCCCCTCCAAAGGCTTTGCCGACCATCACGCCTATCTGAAGGTGCGTGACCGCAAGGCTTACGCGTTCGCGCTCGTATCGGTGGCCGCCGCCCTCGAAATGTCGGGCGACACCATCAAGGAGGCGCGGCTCGCGCTGGGTGGTGTCGCGCACAAGCCGTGGCGCAATACAGAAGCCGAGGGACTGCTAAAAGGGAAGCACGCCACCAGAGATAGTTTCCAGATCGTTGCCGAAGCGTTCATGCGCGATGCCAAAGGGCTCAGCCACAACACGTTCAAAATCGAGTTGGCAAAACGCGCCATCGTGCGCGCCCTGAAGCATGCGGCCCAGATGGAGACCAGGCCGTGACAACCAACTACATTGGCCAACCCCTCAGCCGTGTTGACGGACGCGCAAAGGTGACGGGCCAGGCAAAATACGCCGCGGAGTACAACGTTCCGGGTCTTGCCTATGGCGTCGTCGTTTCAAGCGTCATTGCCAAAGGAAGAATCACAAAGATTGATGCGAGCAAGGCGCTCCGCTTCGGCGGTGTACTCCAGGTGTTCACACACGAAAACGCTCCGCACACCGCATCGGACGACCAAAGTTACAAGGACGAGGTGGCGCCCCCGGGCTCGCCATTTCGCCCGCTCCGTGACGACAGGATTATGTTCAGCGGGCAACCTGTCGCGCTCGTGGTCGCTGAGACCTTTGAGCTTGCGCGGTATGCCGCATCGCTCGTTCGCGTTGACTACAAGAGCGAACCGCATGAAACCGACTTGACTGCAAAGCGGGGCCAGGCTTATGAGCCGAAGCTGCGAGAGTATATTGACCCGCCAATCCAACCGCGAGGCGACGCCGGCAAAGCTTTTGCAAGGGCCGCTGTGCAGCTCGAAGCGGAATATGCGGGGCCGGCCGAACATCACAACCCGATGGAACTGTTCGCGACAACCGTCGTATGGGAAGGCGGCGGCAAGCTCACGGTCTACGACAAGACCCAGGGACCGCAGAACAACCAAAAATATATCTGCAAGGTCTTCGAGTTGTCCGATGACGACGTGCGTCTTCTGTCGCCGTTTGTCGGCGGCGGGTTTGGATCGGGTCTCCGCCCAC
>Ga0137418_10000835_pt1 | contig 28254 bp, 20 predicted proteins | sample CZODoug3_1_2_16f_FD_122242 | JGI IMG/M metagenome (GOLD analysis project Ga0137418, IMG submission 122242) | Vadose zone soil fungal communities from Angelo Coast Range Reserve, California, USA - CZODoug3_1_2_16fungal (Hybrid Assembly) | ecosystem: Environmental > Terrestrial > Soil > Vadose...
TCCGGCAGATCCCAGAACCGCTTCTTGAAGGGCCCGATCGCCTTCTTGCGGCTCTTATAGAGGAACTGCTCCTCGGTATCGCCCTTCTTCCATTCTTCTTTTGCCTCGGTCTTGACCCACTCATTCACCTCGCGCCGCAGATCGGCCGGCAGCGCGGGGTGCTCCATGACGATCGTCTGGAAGTTCGTCGCCAGGTGGATCTCGACGGCTTCGCATGCCGGAAAATTCGAGAACGCTTCGGGCGGCAGCGTCGACGCGCCGTGCTGCACCGCGCCCCCCAGGCCGTACTTGGCGCGCGCATCCTGCGACAACGCCTTCAGCGCCGGCAGATCGAGCTGCACCTTCGCGATGGTCCCGTCCGGGAGCACCATGCCGCCGTGGCTGGTCCCCGTCTGCACCGAGATCTTCGAGATTCCTACGTACTTCCCGAGCCGCTTGAGCGTACGGATGTACCCGTCCATGAACGCCTGCAGCTCGTGGACGTCGGAGTTCTTGCCGCCCACCTCGCCGATCTCCGCCCCGACCGATGCCGTGACGCCCTTGGGCTCGCGCTCGCGGATGAACTTGGTGAATTCCGCGGCGCGCTCGTAGTTGACCCGCTGCTGGGAATTGAGGTCGGGCTGCGACAGGTCCACGAGGGTCGACGTGTCCACGTCGATGTTGTAGAACCCGGCATGCAGCTCCTCTTCGATCAGGCTGCGCAGCGCGCTCAGCTCCGTCTCGGGGTCGGCGCCGTACTTCTTGGCGTTCACCTGGACGTGGTCGCCCTGGATGAAGAGGGGCCCGGTGAAGCCTTCGCGCAGCGCCGCGGCCGTCATCACCGCGACGTACTCGGCGGGCCGCTGATCGGTGTAGGCGATCTCGCTGCGGGCGATCTCGCAGATGACCGCGCCGACGTCCAGCCGCTTCGCCGCCCGGAAGATGGCGCGCCCGGTATCGTACGACATGACGCGGACATTCATGGCGGGGGTCGTGAACGGCGGCACCTCGCCGCGGCCGCGCGCGAGGTAGAGCTCGTGGATCGACGCGGGACGCACGCCGGCGTGTTGCCCGATCTCCCAGATCAGCCAGCGAGCCCGTTCCTTGATCTCGGGCGCGCCAAACACCGCGTCGCGGACGAGCGCGTCCAGCGCCGGACTCTGGCGCACCTTCGGGTCTCGGAACCGCTTGAGCGTTGTCTGGACGTCCGCCGTCATGTCTAACCCTCCCCGCCGGAGCAATTTATGGCTCGTGTACGTCGATGACCAGCCCGTCGTACGCCGGCACGATGCTCGGCGGCAATTGTGCGACGAGCTCCGCGTGCGGCACGTCGTGTGTCAGGTGCGTGAGGAACGTGCGGCGCGCGCCGATGCGCAGCCCCACCGCGACGGCTTCCGGGATCGAGAGGTGCAGCGGATGCGGCTGCGGAAGGAGCGCGTTCAGAACCAGCACGTCCAGCCCGTCGAGCCGGACGGCCACGTCATCGGGGATCGCCTTGGCATCGGTCAGGTAGGCGACCGGCCCCACGCGGTACCCGAAGACGTGGTGGTCGCCGTGGGGCAACAGCAGCGGCAAGACGCCGACGCCCGCGATCATCGCCATGCGACCAGGCTCGAGCGGATGCGCCGAGAGCTCCGGCTTGCTCGTCCCCGGCTGCGGACGCACGGTGGCGTCGAAGATGTATGGGAATTTCTCGGCCAGCTCGGCCATCGTGGCGGCCGGCCCGTACGCGGGCAGCGCCCCTTTTTGTCGCACCGAGATCGCGCGCAGGTCGTCGATCCCGTGCACGTGGTCGGCGTGGGCATGCGTGTACAGCACGGCGTCCACGCGGTCCACGCCCGCCGCGACGAGCTGGAGGCGCAGCTCGGGCGGCGTGTCGATGAGGATGAGCGAGCGTCCGACCTCGAGCAGGGCCGCGGTGCGCGTGCGCCGGTCGCGCGGGTCGGGAGAGGTGCAGGTGCGGCAGTGGCAGCCGATCTGGGGGACGCCGAACGACGTTCCGGTGCCGAGAAACGTCAGCCGCACGTCACACTTCCTCGACCTTGATGAGGTTGGTGCTTCCCGACACCTCCCAGGGTACGCCGGCGGTCATCACGATCTTGTCGCCCGGCTTCGCGTACTCGCGCTTCAGCAGGAGGTCGCGGACCACCGCCAGCATCGCATCGTAGCTCGGCACGCGATCCACCAGCACCGGAACCACGCCCCATACCAGCGCCAGCTGGCGATAGGTCGCGACCTCCGTCGTCACCGCGAGAATCGGGACCGGCGGCCGCAGGGCCGCCACCTTGCGCGACGTGAATCCGCCCGTGGTGAGGGTGACGATGAGCGGCGTCTTCAGCATCCGGGCGACGGCGCTGGTCCCCCAGGCGATCGCGTCCTCGACCGACACGCCTTCCCGTCCCACGCCTTCTCGCGCGCCGGCAAAACGGCGCTCGTCGCGCAGCACCGGGTGGCGCTCCATCTCGCGGATGATCCGGTCCATCGCCTGCACCGCCTCGACCGGGTAGTCGCCCACGGCCGTCTCGGCCGAGAGCATCACGGCGTCGGTCCCGTCCAGGATCGCGTTCGCCACGTCAGACGCCTCGGCGCGGGTGGGGCGCGGCGCGTGCACCATCGACTCGAGCATTTGGGTCGCGGTGATTACCGGTTTGCCGTGCTGGTTCGCCTCGCGGATCAGCCGCTTCTGAACGAGGGGGACCTGCTCGAAGGGCAGCTCGACCCCCAGGTCGCCGCGCGCCACCATCACCGCGTCGCTCGCGGTCAGGATCCGGTCCAAGTCGTCGAGCGCGGTCGCCTTTTCGATCTTGGCGACGAGCTTCACGCCCTTCCCGACGAGCGCCCGGAGCTCGCCCATGTCTTCGGCGCGGCGCACGAACGAGAGGCCGAGGTAGTCCACGCCGCGCTTGACGCCGTCGAGCGCATCCTCGCGATCCTTGTCCGTGAGGGCCGGCGCCGAAACGTGCACGCCCGGCAGGTTCATCCCCTTGTGCGCGGTGAGCGTGCCGCCATCCAGCACGCGGCCGCGCACGCGCGGGGGCTCGACGGCGGTGACTTCGACCGACAGCAGCCCGTCGTTCAGCAGGATGCGGGCGCCGACGCGGGCGTCGGCCGCGAGGCCCGCGTAGGTCGTCGGTAACTCGTCCCCTCGGGCGCTGTCTTCTGGAGCGAATACGACCGTTTGCCCGGGCGTGAGCTCGCGCGGCTTGGCGAGATCGCCGACTCGAATGCGGGGACCCTGTAAATCGAGCAGCACGGCGACCGGCACGCCCTTCGCCTCGGCCACGCGGCGCACGGCGGTGATCCAGGCACCCCGGATATCCGCCGTGCCGTGGGAGGCGTTGATGCGCACGACGTTGACTCCTGCATCGAGCAGGGCGGCGACCTGCGATTCGCTCCCGCTGGCGGGACCGAGAGTGGCTACGATCTTCGTCCGACGGATCACACGCGTGTCCTCCCTAGTTTTCCACAATTACCGGCGACCCCGAAGATGTGGAAAAGTGGCTTCCTGAGCGAGGGGGTCCGGCCGCTCGGCAACCACTCGAGTCACGCTCCACGGGGATCTCTAAGGTGTTGCTCACGAGGTGGATATCGCTCCCACTTGAAGCGGCACGTGAGCTCGAAAGACGTCGACCATGAGGCGTGCACCGCCTGCATAAACATTCGCACATATCTATGTGCGCTCAGCGAACCACTTCGAGCTGCTTCTGCTCGAGCCGCTGGCGGAATTCCAGGAGCAGGTGGACCGCCCGGGCGATGGCGGAGGCGGGCATCCCCTCGATCGTGCGGGCCGCGAGCCGCCGTTCGAGCTGCCCCACGCGCAGCAACACCTCCAATCCGTGGCGGCTGAGCGTCACCCGCACACCACGGTCATCCTCGGGGTCGGTGGTCGTTTCAACGAGACCTTTGGCCTCGAGGCGCTGGATGAACGTGGTGGCAGCGGCCCGGGAGACCCCCAGAGCACGCGCGATGTCGCTGGGGCGGGCGCCGTCGGGCCCGCCCTGATCCACGGCCGACAGGGCGGCGTGGGCCCGATGCGACAGGCCGAAGCTGCGGAAGGCGCGGTCACCGGACCGCTGCACCGCCTGGTGCGCCGCGGCCACCGCGTCGGTGAGCTGCAAGGCCAGCTCGGAGCGATCGCTCATGGCCCCCCCGAGGCAGGGAAAGTAATTAACATGTTGACCGTCAACATATTAATAAGATACGGCCCGAGCGCAAGCCCCCTCCGGCGCCGACGTGAGGACTAGATTGGTGGCGCATGATCCAGGTTCAGGGTCTGACCAAGCTGTACGGCAGCCTCATCGCCGTGGACGACCTGTCGTTTTCTGTCGCCCCGGGCGAGGTGCTGGGGCTGGTCGGCCCCAACGGCGCCGGCAAGACCACGACGCTGCGCAGTCTTGTCGGCATCATCAAACCGACGCGCGGCACGATCCGCATCGGTGGCAGCGACATGGAGCGCGACCCGGTCGAGGCCAAGCGCCACCTCGCCTTCATGCCCGACGAGCCGCGGTTGTTCGAGTACCTGACCGTCGAAGAGCACCTCCGTTTCACGGCGCGCCTCTACGACATCGGGGACGCCGACGGGCGCATCCCTGCCCTGCTGAGCGAGCTGGAGCTGGCGGAGAAGGCGGGGGCGCTGCCGGACGAGCTTTCTCGGGGCATGAAGCAAAAGCTCGCCATCGCCTGCGGACTGCTGCACGAGCCCACGGCGCTGCTGTTCGACGAGCCGCTGACCGGGCTCGATCCGGCCGGCATGCGGCGCATGAAACAGACGATCGTGGAGCGGGCTCGGCAGGGGGCCGCAGTCATTCTGAGCTCTCACCTGCTGCAGCTGGTCGAAGAAGTGTGCACGCGCGTACTCGTGATCCACCGCGGCCGCTTGGTGGCCATCGGCACGATCGCGGAAATCGTCGCGGCACGCCCAGACCTCCGGGGTCGCAGCTTGGAGGAGATCTTCCTGGCCCTGACCGGGACATGATCGGCGCCGCGCTGTATTTGGCCCGCCGCTCGCTGGCGAACGCGATGCGCCGCCGGCTGGCGCGGCTGCGCCAGCCGAAATACCTCATCGGCTTCGCCGTGGGCCTGGCGTACTACTACTGGATGTTTCTCCGCCCGCGCGGGCAGAGCGGCGTCGGCGGCGTGCCCGGCTCGGCGGCCGAGGGAATCGCGACCCTGGGGCTCGCCGCGTTGATCGCGATGGGTTGGCTGTTCGGCAGCTCGCGCAGTCCCTTGGTGTTCACGCCGGCCGAGACGCACTTCCTGTTCACGGCGCCGCTGACGCGCCGCCAGGTGCTGAACTTCAAGTTGCTCCGCTCGCAGCTGGCGCTGTGCCTCTCGTCCCTGCTGTCGGTGTTGCTGTTTTCGGGCGGCCACTTCCCCGCGACCCGGGTGCTGCGCGTCCTCGGCCTGTGGCTCGTGTTCGCCGCTCTCCAGATGCACTCCGGCGTTACGGCCCTGGTGCGACAGAGCCTCGAGGAGCACGGTGTGACGGCGCTGCGCCGCCGGCTGGGCGCCCTCGTCGTACTTGCCGGCATCGCGGGCGTCGCCGCGCTCACGTTGCGCGCGCAGCTCCCCGCCCTGGCTGCGGCCTTCGGCGAAGATCCGGCAACCGGATTCGACGCGCTCGCGGCGCTGCTGCATCGGGGCGCGCTCGGCGTTTTCACGTGGCCGCTCGCGGCCCTGGTCCGGCCGGCCCTGGCGCCCGACCTCGCCGCGTTTGCCGCAAGACTCCCCGCGGCGCTGCTCGTCGTGGCGCTGCACTACGCCTGGCTGGTCCGCTCGTCGGTCGCTTTCGAGGAAGTGGCCGTGGAATCGGCGGAGCGGATGGCGACCCGTATCGCGGCGTGGCGGAGTGGACGACGGCCCCCACCCCCAGCGGGCGCGGCGAAGCGGGCTCGACGGCCGCTCACCCGGCTCGCGTCGACCGGCAGCCCGCTGCGGGCGATCGCGTGGAAAAACGTCCAAGCCGAATGGCGCGGCTCGGGGGTACGCCCGCCGGTGCTGATCGCGATCGGCGTCCTTGTCGTCGCCTGGGTCGCCAGCCTGGGTAAAGCGGCCGGCACGGGGTTGCAGGTCGTTGCGATGGTGTTTCTCGTCGTCGGGGCGATGACCGCCGTGTTCGGGCCCTATGCGCTGCGCAACGACCTGCGCTCCGATCTCCAGCTGTGGGACCAACTCAAGACCTACCCGCTGCGGGGCGCCGACCTGGTCGCGGGTGAAGTGCTCGGCCCCGTCACGATACTGAGCGGCGTCGCGTGGGGGTGCCTGGTCTGCGCCTTCATGGTATCGCTGACATTCGACGTCCCCGGCTTCTCGATCTCGAAACGCGTCGCCGTGCTCCTGGCGGCGGCCATCGCGACGCCCGCACTGCTCGGGATCGCGACACTGATCCAGAACGCGGCCGTGCTGTTCTTCCCCGCCTGGATTTCGGTGGGGCCGAACCGGGCGGCCGGCATGGAGATGCTCGGCCAGCGCCTGGTCACGATGGTCGGCAGCCAACTGCTGCTGGCGATCGCGTTGGTCCCCGCGCTCATCGTCGGGGCCGTGGCGATCTCGATCGCCGGGGTGGCCGGCGTCGTGGGCGTGTGGCTCGCCGTGCCCGGCGCCGCCGGACTGGCGGTCACGTTGGGCTTCGAGGGAATGCTGGCCGTCACCTGGCTGGGGCGGGTGTTCGAGCGCTCGGACCCCGCGGCGGAGGTGGGCGGCTAGCAGGTCTCCGACCAATCCACGGGCGACACCCGGGCGCAGCGCGTGCACTTGAGGGAGGCGGGCTGCCCGCCAAAGTCCTGGCGCTCGTGACAGTGCGGGCAGACGGCATAGGTCGTCACCACGTCGTTCCCTCCGCCGAGCGTGGGCCGCAGCACACCTGTCCGGACCACGACGCTCCAGCGGTCGGGCGGGGCCTCACGCACGCGCACATCCACGCGCGACAGGCGGACGGGCTTCTGGCGCACCTCGATCACCACCTTGCCGTCCGGCGTCTCCTCGACGATGGGGTACCAGGCGCCGCGGCGGAGGACGTCCGCGACATTGTCGAGGCATCGGGCCCAGCCGACGGGACGAGGCATGGAGGGAGCCCAATGTAGCACATCCGATTAAATTCTGTTATGCACACGATCGGAATCATCACCCGGCTGCAGATCCAACGCTCCTCCCTCAAGACCGGGGAGAAGCCGAACCGCGTCTACGATCCCACGCCCCTGCTTCCCGTCCCTCGCCTCGCGGTCACGCCCGACGGCGTCCTGGGCGCGGGAACGGAGGGCGGATGGATCGTGGACGTTCACCATCGCGCCCACCCCGAAACCAAGAACGAGGACGGGCTCCACGGCGTGTCGGTCGGCTTCACGTCGCACTACGCCGCGATGCGCGATCGCTTCGGCGAGCGGATCGTGGTCGGCTGCGCGGGCGAGAACGTCATCGTCGCAGCCGATCGCATGTTCACCTACGACGATCTCGCGGGAGGCGTCGCGATCGTCGCGACCGACGGGCCCGAGCGAGTACGCCTCAAGGTGCTCCAGGTGGCGCACCCCTGCCGGCCGTTCACGGGCTGGGCGTCGGGCGGACGGGTGGAGTCGGATGTGCTGAAAGCACACCTGCAGTTCTTGGATGGGGGGACGAGGGGGTTTTACTGCGTCGGTGAGGGATCCGGTACGGTGCAAGTTGGAGATCAACTCGTCCTACTGTAGGACCGGCAAGAGCTAGACGCACAGACGCACCCCGGAAAACAGGAGGCCGGGATCAGGAATGCTTGTCCTGATACCCGGCCTCTGTCTGTTCACCGCGGTGCGCCTGTGCGTCTAGTCGTTGCAGGTCCCCGCTTGGTCTTTAGGAGAGCTCATCCCACGCGAGACCAGCGGTCTTTTTGCACCGGTCGCACGTCATCTCGTCGCTGCCCGCCTGGAAGCCCTGGCGGTGGCGGCAGGCCGGGCAGACGGCGTAGGTCAGCGGGATGGCGCGGCCGAGCTTCTCCATCACGCGCGGCTCGCACTTCACGATCGTCCAGCGCTCCGGGGGATGGTAGCGGATCTCGAGGAAGCGACGGTCCACCGGAACGTTGTGCCGGTTCACGTCGAGCACGACGATGTTGCTGGAGGAGATCCGGACCACGGGATACCACGCGCCGCGGCGCAGCGTGTGCGCCCCCGCGGGGCCGACCCGGGCCCAGCCCTTCACCTGCAGGCGGGTAGGCGTGATGGGGCGAAGATCCATGGCTCTAAGCTTAAGGGTCGGAGGAAGGCGGCGTCGTGACTGCGCTCACACGTCGCCCGGTCGCGTCACCCGCACTCGCTGAAGCCGCAGACGTGACACTTGGCGCAGCCCTCGATGAACGCGAGCTGCGAGCCGCAATCGGGGCAGGCGCCGATGAAGGCCTGGTCCGACCGGGCGAGCCGCTCCATCGCCTCGGCGCCCATCGCCACCGGGGCCCCGGCTCCCGCTACCGGCGCCTGGGAGGGGGAGGGGGGCGCGAGCAGGTCCTGCTGGACCCCCTGCCGCTCCTGCATCCACTTCTCGATGGCGATCCCGATCGCGTCGGGGACCGACATGATCTTGTTCGGTCCAAGCCCGACGGCGCGGTCCGACGAGATACCGCGCAGCTGGCGGTAGATCTCGGTCAGGGGAATTCCCGAGCGCAGCGCGAGGGAAATCAGTCGCCCGATGGCCTCGACATCGGCCATGAGCGCGCCGCCCGCTTTACCGAGCGACATGAACACCTCGAAGGGCTGGCCCTTGTCGTCCTCGGTGATGGTTACGTACATCGTGCCCAATGGCGTCTCGACGCGCCGGGTCGAGCCCTTGAGCAGGTCCGGGCGCGAGCGCTTGGCGCGCCGCTGGAGATTCTCCGCCTCCACGTCGTGCAGCTGCGCGCGCGTCCGTCCCAGCTCGGTCTCGAGCTCGGCGATGCGTCCCAGCGCCTCGGCGAGGACGTCCTTCCCCTGCTCCTGCACCTTCTTGGCGGTCGAGCCGGTGGACAAGACCTGGTTCTCGCGGGCGCCGTCCCGGTAGACCGTTACGCCCTTGCAGCCGAGCCGGAAGGCGAGCCGGTAGATCTGCTCGACATCGTCCTCGGTGGCGGCGTTCGGGAAGTTGCAGGTCTTGGAGATCGCCGAATCGGTGAAGTCCTGGAACGCGGCCTGCATCCGGATGTGCCACTCGGGCGTCACGTCGTGGGCGGTGACGAACACGCGCTGCCACTTGGCCGGCACGGCGTCGAAGTGAATGTGGCCCGCCTCGGCGATCTGCGTCACGAGCGCCTCGGAGTACCATCCTTCCCGCTTCGCGATGGCGACGAACTGCTCGTTCACATCGGGCATCAAGACGCCCGCCTGATTCCGCATGAAGGCGACGGCGAACAGGGGCTCGATCCCGGACGAGCACCCTGAGATGATCGAAATCGTGCCGGTCGGCGCCACGGTCGTGAGATTGCAGTTGCGCAGCCGGCGCATCGGCCGAATACGCTCGCCCTGCGCGTTGCGGGCGGCGGTGGTGTCGGGCCCCCAGATCGACCGCTCCCACTCCGGGAAGGCGCCGCGCTGCTCCGCCAGTTTCTCCGAGGCGACTTTCGACTCCTCATCCACGAACTCCATCAGCCGGCGGCCGAGCGCCACACCCGCGTCGGAGTTGTAGGGGATGCCCAGCTCTACGAGCAGGTCCGCCCAGCCCATGATGCCGAGGCCGATGCGGCGAATGCGCTTCGCGAGCTCGTCGATCTCCTCGAGGGGGTACTTGTTCGCATCGATGACGTTGTCGAGGAAGTGCGTGCACAGGTGCACCGCCGTACGCAGCCGCTCCCAGTCCACGTCGCCGTCCTTGACGAACAGGCCGACGTTGATGGACCCGAGGTTGCAGACGTCGTAGGGAAGCAGCGGCTGCTCGCCGCAGGGGTTCGTCGCCTCATAGCTGCCGAGGCGCGGCACGGGGTTGTACTGGTTGGCCCGGTCGATGAAGAACACGCCCGGTTCGCCCGTCTTCCACGCGCCGTGGATGATCTTGCGGAATACGTCGCGGGCCTCGAGCTGGCCGACGACCTTGCCGGTCTTGGGGTGGATCAGGTCGTACGCCGTCCCCGCCTCGAGGGCGACCATGAACGCGTCGGTGACGGCCACAGAGATGTTGAAATTCGTCACCTGCGTGAGGTCGTCCTTGCAGCTGATGAACTCGAGCACGTCGGGGTGGTCCACGCGCAGGATGCCCATGTTGGCCCCGCGCCGGGTGCCGCCCTGCTTCACGACGTCGGTGGACGCGTCATACAGCTTCATGAACGACACCGGGCCCGAGGCGACGCCCATCGTGGAGCGTACGACGTCGTTCTTGGGCCGCAGGCGGGAAAACGAAAAGCCCGTCCCGCCCCCCGACTGGTGCACCAACGCCATCGCCCGCAGGGTGTCGTAGATCCCGGAGCGGCCGTTCGAGAGGGCGTCCTCCACCGGCAGCACGAAGCAGGCCGACAACTGACCGAGCGGCCGGCCGGCGTTCATCAAGGTGGGCGAGTTCGGCATCCACACCCGGGTCGCCATCAGCTCGAAGAACGTCTCGGCGAGGCTCTCCACGGCACGGGCGGAGGCGCCGTAGGTCCGGTCGGGGGCGGCGACGTTTCGCGCCACGCGCCAGAACAGGTCTTCGGGGGTTTCCGCCGGCTTACCGTGATCGTCCTTGACCAGGTAGCGGCGCTCCAGGACGGTGAGCGCGTTGGCGTTCAGATCGAGCTGTCGTGCGGGGGTAGAAGCGGTCATGCTGGCTCATCCCTCTGCGATGAGACGGTTCACTGCTCAATGCTGCAATCGTTGAAGTTAACGGGACGTGGATGGTCAAGGTAGGCACGGCCACGGGACGGAGCAAGCCGCGCCCGAAAGCCCCGTGCGTCAGGGCGATTGACAATTCACATCACAAACTTGGTCGCTCGACCGGGAACGCCCCTCCGCGGTGCCGCTCCGCCTCCACCACGTAGTGCTGCCAGGTGCCGCGGATGCGGGCCCGCAGCGCATCGTCGACCGGCCGGGCCACACGCCCCGGCACGCCCATCACCAGCGACCCGGGCGGCACGACCATCCCCTCGGGCAGCACCGCCCCGGCGGCTACGACGCTCCCCGCCCCGATGACAACCCCGTTCAGGAGCACGCTCCCCATGCCGATCAGGCAGTCGTCCTCGACGGTGCAGCCGTGCAGGATCACGCGATGTCCCACGCCCACCCGCGCCCCGATGGTGGCGGGCTTCCCCTCGTCCACGTGCACGATGGTGCCGTCCTGGATGTTGGTGGATTCGCCGACGACGATGGGGGCCATGTCACCACGCAGCACCGCCTGATACCACACGCTCGAGTGGGGGCCGAGCGTCACATCCCCCAGCACGACCGCGCCGGGGGCGATGAAGGCAGTCGGATGGATGCGGCGGCCGATTACTGTCTCACCGGCTGGAACCGCCACTGCACCCACGCCTCGACCGGCTCGCCATTCTTCTGGGCGGGATTCCAGCGGAGTGTCCGGGCCATGTCGCGTGCCTGGTTGTCGAACGTCTCGACGTTGGACGGGGAGTACACCCGCGCTTCCAGCGTCGTCCCCTCGCGCGACACGCGGATCAGGAGAATCGTCTGGCGTGGGAAGATAGGAGCGTCGGCCGGCACGGGGATCAAGGTCGACACCAGCGGCACCGGCCGAGTGTCGAAGCACAGGTTGTCCTGATTGTAGGCGGGGCCGAACTGGTCGCAGGGGCCCACCTGATCGCCGCCGTCGTCGGAGGCCTCGAGCTGAACGCGAACCGTGCTCGTCTCCCCCGGCGAGATCACCACCTGGCGCTCGAAGGTCTGGTAGCCCGCGACGCGCACGTTGAGGCGGTGGACGCCCGGCGGGATGTCGAGCGTCGTGCCGCGCACCTGCTGGCCGTCGATCAACACGCGGGCGCCCTGCGGCACTCCCTGGAGCACGAGGCGGCCGGGCGTGCCCGGAGGCGCCAGCGGCGTGTGCACCTGAGTGGGGCGGACGGTGTCCCGACGGGCCGCATCGGCGGCGGCGGCGGCGGCCGCCGCGACCGAATCGCGGCGGCTGGCGCTGTCCCGCACCGTCGTGTCCCGCGCGGTCGTCGTGTCGGCGCTCGGCTTCGCAGCGAAGATCAGGCCCTGCTTGTAGGCGTAGAAGCCGCCACCCCCCAAGACACCGCCGACGATCAGCAGCCAGAGAACGAGCCCGGCGGCCAGGGAGCGCTTGTGCGGCTCCCCGGCGAGCGTGCCGGGCGCGCCAGAGGGCGGTCGGGTTCCGGTGACACGCGGTAGCGGCGTAGTGGTGGCCGAGGAGAGGCGCGCTCCGGCCATGGAGGGCAGCGCCATCGTGGCGTCGGTGGTGAATGAGACGGAGCGCCCGCCTTCCAGCACCGGGATCAGCTCCTCGGCGTTCTGGAACCGCTGCTCGGGAAGCTTCGCCATCATCTTCTTGACGATCTCGAACAGCTGCCGCTTCTCGGGGGTTTCGAGCGGCGGCGTGGGGAGCTCCTCCATGATGTGCTTGTAGCCGATGGAGAACGAGTCTTCCCCGTCGAATGGGACGGCACCGGTGAGGCATTGATAGGCGACGACGCCGAGCGAATAGATGTCGCTGCGGCCGTCGAGCGCCTGTGCCTTAGCCTGCTCCGGGCTCATGTAGTGCGGCGTGCCGATCGACATCCCCGTGCCGGTGAGCTTGCCGCCTGAGGCGGCCTTGGCAATCCCGAAGTCGGTGACCACCGCATGCCCGTGCTCGTCGAACATGATGTTGTCGGGCTTGATGTCGCGGTGGACGATGCCGCTCTTGTGCGCGTAGGCGAGGGCGCGGCAGACGTCGGCGAGCACGCTCCTGATCTGGGCGGGGGGGAGCCCCGCGCCGCGCGCGGCGAGCACGCTGGAGAGCGGCTTGCCGCGCAGGAACTTCATCACGAAGTAGATGACCCGCCCCGATTTGCCGACGCGGTAGATCGGGATGATGTTGGGGTGCTCGAGCTTGGCGGAGGTGCGGGCCTCGCGCTGGAACCGCTCGACGAACTCCTTGTCGAACGCGAGGGAGAACGGCAGGACCTTGATGGCGACTTCGCGATCGAGCTCGGTTTCCTTGGCCTTGAAGACGATCGCCATCCCGCCCCGGCCCAGCTCGTCGATGACTTCGTACTCCTTTTCGAGCTCCTTGCGCACCATCTCGATTTCGGTCATCTCCTGCGACTCTTTGATGGCGCCGACCGGAGTCGTCGCCGTCAGATCGAGGCCGCAGGAGTCGCAGAACTTCGCGCTATCCTTATTCTGGGTGCCGCAGCGGGAGCAATACAATCCGGTCTCCGAAGGAGCCGGGGTAACTTAGGTCTCGGTCGGACGGAGTGTCAACAGACTAGCGTGCCACGACTTGAAAACGCCGCGTCCGCGTGGCGCTCCGACCGCTCGCGGGATCGGAGATCACGACGGTGAGGCGGTAGGTCCCCTTCGCCACGTCGCGCAGCGCCACGCCGCGATGCACGAGGGTGATGGGCCCCTCGCCCGCGGCGTCGAACTCGAGCAGCACGGGCGCGCGCCCGCCGCCGAACACGCCGCGGATCGCGCCGAACAGCGAGCGGTGACCGTCGCGCTCGAGTCGCACGACGGTGTGATATGGCGCGCCGCGCGCCAGACCGTAGATCTCGTAGTACAGTTCGGCGGCGCTCCCCTCGGGGAAACGGCTGAGGGGATTCAAGCGGACCGTATCGTCCCCCGCGTTCTCGTCCCCCTCCCCTCCCCCCGGATGCACCCACACGAGCCCGGAGCCCTCGCGCCCCACCACCACGTCGCTCACCGCGAACCCGGCGCCGTCCAACGGGCTCACGTCGAGGGAATCCTGACGCACCAGGTCGCCCGCGACGCCGTCCGGCGTCGTGATGAGGAAGCGGTAGCGGTAGCGGCCGGACGGGACCGGGAGGGCGAGCCGCCCGGTGAGGTACGCCGGCTGTCGCAGCGCCTGACGCGCCCCGAAAATGCGCAGGGTGTCGAGGCGCGCCACGATGCGGTCGGTCGAATCGGACACGACGACGCGGAAATGCAGCGGGTAGAGAATGCCGCTCGGGCCAGGCTCGGGGGTCAGGCGCTCCCCGGGAACGGCAAACACGACGTGCAGCGTCTGCCCGCCGCCGGGCGCGCCGGTGCCGACCACAAACCCGCTCGTCACGACGTCGAGCGGCTGCTCGAACCGCTGGACATAGCTGTCGCTGGTGGTGCCGAGCGCGATGTTGTGGCGGCCCTGCGCGCGGTCCTGCGCGATGGCGCTGCCCGGCGCGGAGAGACTGTGGCCCACGCGTCCGTACAGCGGGCCGAACTGCTCGCGACTCGCGTACAGCTCCGCTACCTGCGGATCGGCTCGTCCCCCCGCCTGTATCGCGCGCCGGAATCCGAGCGCGTCTACCAGGCTCTCGATCAGCTTGTAGTCCTGCACGTCCCCCCGCGCCACGAAATGGAAGATGAGATCGCCGTCTCCACGCCGGTACAACCAGCTTTCGTTGGTCGCGCACCCTTCGCCGTTGGGCTGCTCGGGCCCGGCGCAGATGAAGCGCGCGCGCCGGTCGGGCTCGCCATGGCGCAGGTAGATCACGCCGCGGTCGTCGAACTCGACCTGCTTGGCGCGGTACACCTCGGTGATGTCGTAGTGGCGGTGCCGGCTCACGAGACGGAAACTGCGGCGGGCGTAGAACCAGCGGCGGTAATGCTCCGCCAGACGCTCGCCGGGGTCGCGCGCCTCCGCCACGTCGCGCCGCGTCCAGAACCGCTCCAGCCAGGCCGCGCGCGCCGCCGGATCGGGCAGGCCGTCGAACCCCGTCAGCTCGGCCGAGTCGGCGATCCACGAGAGGTCGGTGCGGTAGAGGGTGAGCGCCGGGGCCGAGGTGGCGGCGCGGGCGCCGGCGAGGTAGGCCCGCCACCCGTCGGGCGCCCGGCGCGCAAAGTAGTAGGTACGCGCCAGCTCGAGCAGCCCAACGCCCGAGTCGCCGCCGGCCGTGAGGTATGCCCGGAAGCCCGCGAGCGCCGAGTCGGCCTCGCCCGCCTCACGCTCGACGCGCCCGCGCACGAGCTGCACGTCCGCGTGCCGCCCGGCGGGCGACGCGGCGGCGAGGCGCACCGCCGTGAGCGCGACGTCGAGGCGCGGCTTGACGCGCTGGCTGAGCGCGGTGTTCGCGAGGTCGACGACCGCAAAGGAGAAGCTCGGGTCCACCTCCGTGGCGTGGGCGAACGCCCGCGCCGCCTTGGAGAGATAATCCTTGCCGAGCATCTGGCGGAGGTTCTCGATGGCGATCACGGAGCTTTCGCCGACGGCCAGCTCGGCGAGTCCCAACCCGTACCAGGCGTAGGGCCAATCGGGGCGCAGCTCCGCAGCCCACTCGAACTCACCGGCGGCATCGTCGTAATGCGACTTGCCGGTCGTCAGCTCGCCGAGGCGGTATCCGATGAACCCCAGCCGCAGGTGCACGAGCGGATCGTCGCGGCGTTGTTTCGCGATCGCGATCGTCCCCGCCTCGAGCTGTCGCAGCGCGGTGCTGTCGTGCACGGTGCTGAGCGAGTCGCGCAACGCCTCGATGCTCGCGCGGTCGGCGGGCGACTGGGCCGCCAGCGGGAAGACGGCGCCGGCGGCCAGCAACAGCGGCAACAGAGTGCAGGTGCGGACGGCGCCATTCATCTTCATACCGATATAATCACTGCGTCGCCCGGGGTGTAGCCAGCCGACCGTCCGAGCTCGGTCAACCCGTGCTCATTGCCGGGGATAGCTGTCCGTCGTGGTCGCGATCGCGATGCCGCGGCGGCCCAGGTCGCGTTCGGCGACGAGCAGCTGCGGCCGGGTGCCTCGGGCTGTCCACAGGCGGTCGTACATGGGTGAGAACGAGGAGCGTGACTGGAACAGCTCGACCGCCGCCGCCGGCGGCGCGGAGTCCGAATTGGCGGCGAGCGACAGGGCCTGCCCCGCCCCAAACACGTCCAGCAAGCTCTCGATGAGCCTGTAATCGGACACGTGCCCGCGCGTCACGAAGTGCACAACGAAGGCGCCGCCCGGCCGATCGTAGCGCCAGCTCTCGTTGGGATCCAGGTGGTGATAGCTCGCGATCGCGTCGGGCTCGCCGTGTCGCATGTAGACGACGCCGCGGTCGTCGAGATCGCCGAGCACGTTGCGGTAACGGTCGGCGATGTCGTTGTACTTGCGGTGGGCGCTCACCAGGCGATAGTGCTCCAGCGCAAAGAGCCAGCGCCGGTTGTGCTCCGCCAGTCGAGCGCCTTCGGGCCACCCCTCCACCCGATCGCGGCTGCGCCAGAATTCACGGAGCCACAGCACGCGCTCCGTGGAGCTCGCGATGCCGTCGAACGCCGTCAGCTCGGCGGGGCTCGCGATCCAGGCGATGTCGCGGCGGTACAGCGCCACGGCCTGCGGCGAGATGGCCGTCCCGGCTCCGGTGAAGTAGCTGCTGTAGCCGTCGGTGCGCCGCCCCGCCAGGTACTGCGTGCGGGCCAGCTCGAACAGCGTGACGCCCGAGTCCCCACCCGCGGCCAGCGCGCGCTCGAGGGCGGCGAGCGATGCCTCGACGTCGCCAAGCTCCCGCTCCACCCGGCCGCGGGCCAGCGGGACCGAGGGGTCGCGCGTGCCGAGCGATTCGGCGGCCACGAGCGCCGCACGCGCGTCGCGCAGGTCCGGACGGATGCGCTGCGCCAGAGTCACGTTGGCGAGCGCGACGGCCGCGGGCGAAAACCCGGCGTCCACCTCGCCGGCCCGGCGAAACGCCGTCGCCGCACCCGAGAGATGATCGGTGTTGAGCCACTGGCGAATGTTCTCGATGCCCAGGATGCGGCCCTCGCCGCGCGCCGCACGCGCGAGACCGAGGCCGTACCAGGCCCACGGCCACGCCGGCTGCAGCTGGGTGGCGCGATCGAACTCGCCCGCCGCCTTGTCGACCAAGTCCCGCTCGTTCCTCACTTCCCCGAGCCGCAGCTCAATGAAGCCCAACCGCAGACGCTGGTACGCATCGCGTGGGTCTTCCGTTCGGGCCCGCTCCGCCGCGGGGAGGACGCCGGGCAGTGCAAACGCCTCCTGGCCGACGAGCGAATCGCGCAGTGCCGTGAGCGCCGAGCGCACGTCAGATGTCTGCGCGGCGCAATCGCGTGAGGGAGCCACGACGAGGCAGATCAACACCAGCGACAGGCAGGCGAGGCGACGAACGCGCATGGAGTCCTCCGTTGTCGGATCGGTGATTCTACTCCGCGCGCGGCCGACTATTCAAGCTGGCACTTGTTGCGCGCACGCAACAGCCTCCAGGTCAGAAGTCTGCGGCGAAAGCCACGTATACCCGGCGCTGTCCGGCGGCGGGCTGGGCGAGGCCGAGCCGCAACCGCAGGGGCACGTCGTAACTGACCGCGAGATCGCCGACCAGCTCGGCGCCCACCGAGCGCAGCCGATGCAGGCGGACGGCCTCCCCGGGGTCCCAGGCGTCGCCGGCGTCGCCGAACAGGACGAGCGAGACCTTGTCCGCGCCGAACGGCAGGTGGCCGAACGATCGGCCGACGAGGGCGAGCGGGATGCGATACTCGACCGCAACGCTCGCCACGCGCCGGCCGTACAGCGCGCCGCCGTCGTAGCCCCGGACCGGGAAGGTCCGCGTCCGTCCCACGGTCTGTCCGAACCCGACATACAGCACTCCCGTCGACACGCCGCCCACCGAGAACCACGCCGGAATCGTCCCGACGCTTGCGCCGGCCGCCACCCGCACCGCGAGAACGGGTGCGGCGAAGCCCAGGCGCGGTCCGAGCCGCACGTAGAGCGCCACACGCGCGCGCGTTTCGTTCGACCAGCGCGCCGTGCCCTGCTCTTCACGGCGGCGGTACACCAGGCTCAGCGCGAACCCCTCGAGCGGCGACACCGCGAGCGGCGCGGTCATGAGCGAACCGAACGCAAGGCCCACGGAGCCGCCCACGAGATCGCGGTGGCGGCAACCGAGGCACACCGCGGCCAGCGCCGTGTCGGGAGCGACGACGTAACGGGTCCCTTCGTACTCGGCAGCAAGGCGCAGCGAGAGGTAGCTGCGCCACGAGCGGGCAACGAACGTCGCGCCCAGGGCGGCGTCGCGACCAGCGGCCGACACCACGTGACCCGTGCTGGTCACGCCGACGTGCGACCAGTCATTCGATACCGAGGCGTCGAGAGTCGGGTTGCCCAGGGCGTGGGTGACCACTACGAGCGCGCCCTGCGCGCGCAGCGGGGCCGCGGACACGAGCCCTTCGGCGACGTACACATAGCGACCCACCGCATCGGTGCCGGAGGTCAAGGCACCGAAAAACGACCCGCTCTGCGCCGCGTCGAAGGCGTCGGGGATCCAGAAGTGTGGCCGCAGGGAGGCGAACTCGGCGTACGCCGTCTCGCGCGGGGGATTGGTCAGGGGCGGCGCCGAGTCGAACGACTCGGGTGCGCCCGGGGCAACCGCCGCCAGAGCGAGGGGCCGCGTGGCGCGCAGCTCCCACCCTGGGCCGGCCAGCGCCGTGAAGAGCAACGTGCCGTCCGCCAACACCGCGGGCGCGCGCGCCCCGAGCGGCACGGCGGTCACCTGGAGTACGCCGCGGTCTTCGGTCCACAGATGGGCCTGCGGGAATCCAGCGACCTCGGTGACGTAGAGCAAGTCGCCCGCCGGTGTCCACGAAGGATCGGTGATGACACCGGCGGGCGGCGCCTCGATCAGCACCGTAAGCGACTCGGGCGCGGCCCGGGGCCAGCGCACGAGCCCCCAGTGGCCGTTCTGGTGACGCGTGGCTGCCACCCAGCGGCCATCAGCGGACGGGACGACGGCGCCCCACGTCGTGGCCGGGGAGTCGGAGACTCCGGGGAGGGTGGGCGCGTCGTGGGCGGGCGAGAGGGCGAGCGCCGCGAGGGTAGCGCCGCCCGCCCGCGGCTCGATCAACCGGGCCCCGCGCGTGGTGCGACGCCAGGCGCCATCGGGCGTCCAACGGTAGAGATCGCTGCGCAGCCGCCAGCGCCCCGTGAACCCCAGCTGCGCGACGACCAGGGTGTCGCCGAGCCAGTCATAGCTCACCTGCCCCGTCACGCGATGCGAACGGAGCACGCGCCAATCGCCCGCGTCGACGACGCGCAGGCGGCGCGCGCCGCGGCCGTCGTCGTACAGGTAGGCGACGCGCCGTCTGTCCGGGGAGACCCGCGGCACGGGCGCGCTCCGCAAGCCGCCGACGATCGTTCGACCCTCCGCTGTATCGCCGCTGTCGGCCGGCGCCGCGCCCTGGATCGCGCGAGCCCAGTCGTCCGACAGAGCGCGCGGCGCTCCCGCGATGCGGAGTTGGCGGCCGACCCGGTACGGGATCAACTGTCCAGCTGTCCGCTCGACGAACCGCGGCACCAGCGAGTCACCGCTGGTCCGCGACAGGTCGTCGAAGAAACGGCTGCCGTACGCGTAGGGGCCCAGCCCCGCGGGCCAGCGCGTGAAGTACAGGGCCTCCCACGGCGTGCGCGCTGTGCCCGCCGCTCCATCCGCCGCGACGAGCTGACGCTGGAAGCTGCCATCGGCCCGGCCGGCGCCGGTAAAGCGCGACTCGTAGTAGGTCGCCAGCCCTTCGACCACCCAGGCCGGCTGGTACTCGTTGGGAAACAACCCCGGGGCGCGCCCGAACACTTGCTGCAGTCCGCTCCACAGGCCACGCGTGCGGTCCAGATGAAACACGTGCGTCAGCTCGTGCACGATCACGAGACGCAGCCAGCTGTCGTAGTTCTGGAGCGCGGGATCGGCGACGGGTGGCGGCAGGAAGATGGTGACGCGGTTCGATGGATACACCGTCGCGAAGCCGTTGGGGGCGTCGGTGTCGTCGCCGAGGGTCAGGTCGACGACGCCGCGCGGCGAGTGCAGCTCCGAAGCGAGCAGCCGGTAAGCGCGCTCCGCCTCCCGCGCGGCCTGAAAGGCGATGACGCGATAGGTCGGGCGAAAGTGGATCCGGAAGTGCTCCGTGTGGAGCGTGCGCCAGGTGCCCGACGGATCGACCTGGGCGGCAGCCGGCGCGGCGATCACCAGGGCAAGGAGACAGAGCCGCCTCATCTCGCCATCTCGCTCAGGAACGCCTCGATGCCGCGCGCGATGCCTCGCGCGTAGCGCCACTGTCCGTCGTCGCTCAGGAGCAGGGCCTCCTGCTCCGGGAGCATGATGAACAGACCCTCCGTCAGCGCCGACGGCATCCACGCATCGCGCACCAGGGCGTAATTGCCGCGGCCCATCCCGAGATCGCGCACGCCCAGCTCGCGCACGAGGGCGCGGTCGAGCGCACGCGCCAGCGCCGCGCTGTGAGGATGGAAGTAGTAGACGCTGGTCCCGTTGTTCGTGAAGGGATTCACGCCGTCGGGGAGCGCATTGGCGTGAATCGAGACCAGAACGTCGGCGTCGTGCAGTTCGGCGAAATGCGTGCGTGGAAAGAGATCGACGGGCGTAGAGTCCGTCCGCGTCAGAAGGACAGTCGCGCCGGCGCGCTCGAGCAGTGTCTTGGCCTTGAAGGCGACCGCGAGCGTCGCCACCGGCTCCCACAGACCCGTGGGCCCCGTGGCGCCGACGGGAGGGTGACCCGGGTCGAGGACGATGGTGCGGCCCGCGAGCGGGCGGCGCCGATCGATCACCGGAGGTCGGCGAATCTCGAGCACGAGATCCCGCCCGCTCCACACAGTGCGGTAGCCCCACACCGGTCCCGCGAGGTCGGCGGTTATCGTCACCTCATCGGCGCTGGGCTGGGCGTAGCTCAGCCGGGTGACGTACGGATCGGTGCCGCCGTACTGCATCCAGTTGATGTCGGACGCGACGCCGTACAGCCGGAGCGTGACGCTGCGCTCCTCCTGGCTCACCTGAAACGGGACGCGCGCCGGAAGCGGGACGCGCAGCTGCAGCGAACGCGGCCCGGCCGTCAATCGGACGGAGCCGACGCTGCCACCGGGCGGCGGCGTCCCGCTCGGCAGGGGAATCACGTCGGCGGCGTTCACCCACGCGACGGCGCCGCGCGAGAGCTGCAACCGCACCTGATCGTTCCAGCGCCCGGATACGACCGCGATCGTGCCGAGGGGGAAGAACCAGTTGTAGGTGCCGTACGGAGCCGCCCTCCCAACCGTGAGGCTGTCGGTCGTGCCCGTGTGGGCGGTGTCGTCGTTCAGCTCCACCACAGCAGGGTGCCCACGGTCAAGCGTATCCACCAATAGCGGCCACACCGCACGCACAGTGTCGGGTCCGATGACGACCTCGAGCGTGCCGTCGCACAGCGGAGCAGCGGGAAACCAGGCCACGTACCGGTCCGCGGAGGGCGGAAGGACTACGCCGGCGCTGTCGGTGCCGAACGCGCGCACGCCCCAAGCCGCCTCCATGGGTCTCGTGTCGGGGACGAACTGGACCGCCCTACCGCCTTCCATCCGCAGCCGCACGCTGGCCCCGGGGGCGGCGCGCACCGCGAGCCGGATTCCCTCGCCCGCCGGCGCGACCAGCGTATCCATAGGGGTGAAGCTCGTCGTGTCGATCCACACGGTGGCGCCGGCCGGAGGACGAAAGGTCGGCGCGATGCGCGCGGTGAACAGCGTCACGACCGAATCCGCGGCGGCGCGCGCCACCAGTCGAAACACGGCGACGCTGTCGTCCGGCAGCGGGACCCAGGCCAGCCACGCGCCCGTCGCTAGCACGGGTACGGGCCGGCCGTCGATCGTCAGGGTGACCGGCATGGCACGCCCGACATTGCCGAACAGGAACGACGAGTCGTGCGCCTCGATCGGAACGGCGGTGTCGGGATACACGACGGTGATGCGGAGCGGTTCAGCCGCGAGGGTGGACGGCGCGAGTCGAGTGGGCGCTGGTGCGGCCGCGCAGCCCGTCACGGCGAGAAGGAGGGCTGCGCGAATCGGTCGCATAGGTCGCGCAAGCTAGCACGGCCCTTTCGACCCGTCCATTTGCCCAATAGATTGGCCTACCTTAATTTATGCCACTTGTGGAGCACCCCCGCGCGTGAGCGCCTGCACCTTCTGCGGCCGCCAGCATGAACCCGGCGCGCAGTTCTGCACCGATTGCGGTAAGCCGCTGACCCAAGCCGCCGCCGCGAAGGCCGCGATTGCGGCCGCCGCCGCCGGGGGGGGGGTCCCCCGCACCAGCGTATTGCCGGTCGCGACGGTCGACGCTCATGCCTGCCCGGTCTGCGGCTCCCCCCTCGATCCCAGCATCCCGCCCCGTTTCACGCCCGACCGGCGCGCCGACCAACGGATGACCCTCGTCCTCCTGGCCGAGGCAGGGGTCGAGATTCAGCGTTTCGAGCGGAAACAAACGACCACCAGCATCGGGCGGATGGACGGCGACATCACGTTTCCCGACGACGTGTTCCTGTCGCCGCTGCACGCCAAGCTCTCGTGGGAAGACGGCCGGCTCGAGGTGCGGGATCTGGGCAGCCGCAACGGCACGTGGGTCTTTCTCGAGGCGCCCCACCGCCTGATGGACGGCGAGCAGTTCCTCATCGGCTCGCAGGTGATCCGGTTCCGGCGCCTCGGCTATCCCGGGCCCCACGCGGCCGACGCCGATGCGACGAAGCGCGTGGGGAGCCTGGTGCCGAGTGCCGACATCGCGAGTCTGACACAGCTGCGCTCGGACGGCAGCTCGCGGGACATGATCCAGCTCTCGCCCGGCCGCGACGTGCACATCGGGCGTGAGCGTGGTGACTGGATCTTCCCCTACGATCCGTCGATGAGCGCCCAACACGCCACCGTCCGCTCCGAAGACGCCGACTTCGTGCTGCTCGACGACCACAGCCGCAACGGCGTCGCGATCTCGGCGCGCGGGGCGATGGTACTGCAGCACGGCTCCCGCATCATGGTGGGGGACAAGGTCCTGCGCGTCGAGCTGCCGTCGTGAAAACCTGCCCCGTCTGCTCCACCGAGTACGCGGATGACGTGAAGTTCTGTCCCAACGACGGGCAGACGCTGCGCTCGACGGCGCCCGCCTCCGACCTGGTGGGCCAGGTGGTGGCGGACCGCTATCACGTGATCAAGAAGCTGGGCGAGGGCGGGATGGGACAGGTGTATCTGGCGGAGCACGTGAAGATGGGGCGGCGCAGCGCGATCAAGGTGATGAACCCGTCGATGGTGCACGACCCGGATGCGGTCGCGCGGTTCAACCGCGAGGCATCGAACGCGAGCCGCATCACGCACCCCAACGTGTGCGCGATCTACGACTTCGGCGAAACCCCCGAGGGGTTGATCTACCTCGCGATGGAGTTCATCGAGGGGGAGCCGCTCACGAACCTGCTCGAGCGCGAGGGCGTGCTGCCCGTGCCGCGCGCCGTCGGCATCTTCACGCAGGTGGCCGAGGCGCTGCAAGCCGCGCACGACCTCGGCATCGTGCACCGCGATCTGAAGCCCGACAACGTCATGCTGGCGCAGCGCAAAGGCAGCGATCAGGTGAAGGTGGTGGACTTCGGGATCGCCAAGGCCGTGGGGGGAGGCGACGAGTCGGGCCAGAAGGTGACCAAGACGGGACTCGTCGTGGGGACGCCGGAGTTCATGAGCCCCGAGCAGCTCTCGGGGGACAGGTTGGACGGGCGGAGCGATCTCTACTCTCTCGCCCTGGTGCTCTACCAGATGCTCGCCGGCAAGCTGCCGTTCGAGGCGACCACCGTCCAGGAGACGATGATCAAGCGCCTGACCGACGAGCCCGCCCCGCTCGCCGTGTCGCGCCCCGATCTCAGGTTTCCCGCGGGGTTGCAGCCGGTGCTCGATACGGCGCTGGCGCGCAACCCCGTGGACCGCTACCAGACGGTCGTGAAGTTCGCCGCCGATATCGCCGCGGTGACCGGCGTGGGCCGCGGCCCCACCACCGCCATCCCGCACACGCGCAGCGGCGCCGACACCGAAGGGAAGACTCAGCTTTTGGACGTGCCGGTGAAGCGCCGGCGCTCGCTCATCCCCGTGGCGGCGGGCGTGGTGGTCGTCCTCGCCGCGGGTGGGGCGTGGGTAGCTCTGTCGGGACGCGAAAACAACAACCGTGTGCCGCCGGACACGACGGCAGCCCTCACGAACCGCCAGACTACGGATTCGGGCCGCAAGGCCACCGGGACCCCGATGACGCGGACGCCAACGAGGAGCGCGGGAGACTCCCTGACCATCCTGTTCGACAAGATCGATGATCTGAGCGGTACCACCCTGCGTGATGCCGCCCTCGGCATCTTCAACGCGGTGGGCGTGTCGACCAAGGACAAGGCGATGGCCGCGTGGCTCGTTGCCAACGGGTTCTCGAAGCTGTCAGATCAGAGCAAGACGTGCGAATGGGCGCGACGCGCGGTGGCTTTGGAGCCAACGTCCCGCTCCTACAATGCCCTCCAGCAGTCGACCTGCGGGTCCTAGCGCCATGTTCGGACGCTCCGCCAAGCCCATTCGCGTGCAGGTGTTCGGCAAGACCGACGTCGGCCGGTCGCGCGAGCACAACGAGGACCGCTTCCTCGTCGCGGATCTTACGCGCAAGGATGCGTCGCTTCAGCCGCAAGTGCGCCAGCACGACCTGGGTGAGCGCGGCTCGCTGTTCGTCGTCGCCGACGGCATGGGCGGTGCCGCAGCGGGAGAGCTGGCCAGCCAGATGGCGACCGACACGATTCTCGCGCACTTGCTCAAGGCGTGGAACGCGGAAACGGAGGCGACGCCGCAACGCTTCGCCCACCGTTTGAAGGAAGCGGTCGAGGTCGCGAATGCGAACATCCACGCGCACGCCAAAGCGCACCCCGAAGTCCGCGGCATGGGCACGACCACGACCGCCGCCGGCGTGCTCGGCGACCACCTCTATCTCACCCAGGTGGGCGACAGCCGGGCGTATCTCGTACGCGGCGGCGAGGCACACCAGCTCACCAAGGATCAGTCCCTGATGCAACGGCTCGTCGAGGCCGGCGAGCTGACCGAAGAGGAAGCGGCGCACAGCGAGCGCCGCAACATCATCCTGCAGGCGCTCGGGCCTGACCCCAAGGTCAAGGTCGACCTGACGCACCAGGAGGTACGACGGGGCGACGTCCTCGTGCTCTGCTCCGACGGCCTCTCGGGCCAAGTAAAGAAGGAAGAGATCGCGCAGATCGTCACCCAGGCCCCCGATCTCGCCGCCGCTTGCGACAAATTGATCGCCCTCGCCAACGAACGCGGCGGCCCCGACAACATCACCGTGGTGATGGCCCGCTTCGACGGCGACGGCCTGCGCGCCTCAGGAGGTGGAGGGGGGCAGCTCGAGGAAATCGGGCACCAGGTCTACCCCCTGATCGACACCGAGACGAGCACAGAGCCGGTGCCCATCTACAAGGGGAGCCGCCCGCCCGTCCGCACCAAGGACGCCCGTCCCCGCATGCTGACGGTCGTGCTGGCCGCCCTGGCCGCCCTGGCCGCCGTGGTCTGGTACTTCACGCGGAGCCAGTGAAAGCCCAATTCAAGTTTTTGTCCGGGGCCCGGGTCGGACAGGTCGAGGCCTTCCGCAAGGCCTACATCGGCCTCGGCCGCCATCCACTTTCCGACGTTCGTTTCGACGCCGAGCGGGATCTCGACGTCTCCTCGCGCCACGCGGCCATCGTCCGCACGCCGGACGGGGCCGCGTTCGTCATTCAGGACCTGGGCAGCCGTAACGGCACATTCGTCAACGGCAAGCGCATCACCGGCGACACGCCGCTCCAAGATGGCGACGTCATTGCGTGCGGCGCAAACGGACCAGCCCTCGAGTTCCACACGGTCGCAGGCGACGCCGCAGATGGAGACCTGCTGGCGACGACGGCCGCCGAGGCTCCTCCCCGGCCCCAGCCCCAGCGCCGCAGCACCGGCGTGCGGATCGCGGTCGAGGTGGCCCGCCAGACGGCGCAGCTGCGCCGCACGACGAAGGTGCTGTTCGCTTTCCTTATTATCACCGCGGGGGCGTTCGGGTGGCTGCAGTGGCAGGCCAGCCAGCGCGCCCGCGAGCTGGAGCAGCTGCAGGTTCGCGCCGACAGCCTGATGCGCGAGGCGCGGCTGCTCGCGACGCAGTTCCAGTCGCAGCTGAAGGGCGTGCGCGACGCGCTCACCGAGTCGCAGACCGAGACCGCGCGCCTGCGCCAGGAGCTCGCTGCCTCGGGTGGCGACGCGTCATCGGTGGCACGGCTGCGCGCTCAGCTCGCCGACGCCGAGCGGCGTCAGCGCGCGCTGATCGGCGCGGTGGGAGGCGTCGACTACCGTGCCATCTCGCACAAGAACCAGGACGCGGTGGCGATCGTGCTCGTGGAATTCTCGGAGGCGGAGCGCTTCAGCGGCACCGCGTTCGCGGTCGATTCGAACGGCACCATGGTCACCAACAAGCACGTGTTGATGGGCGAGGACGGCACCCGCGCCCCGCGCCGCATTGGCGTCATCTTCTCGGGAAGCACGCAGATGTTTCAAGCGGAATTGGTGGGCGTGGCGCCGGACGCGGACGTCGGCGTGCTGCGGGTCCGGATCAAAGGCGGCACGCCCCGCGTCGCCGGACTGGCGCGCACCCGTTTGGGCATCGAGCGCGGTGACCCCATCGCCATCATCGGGTACCCCCTCGGCTTCGATCTCCCGATGGAGGCCCAGGGGCAGCGCCCCATCGCCGAGCCGACGCTCACGGTAGGCACGGTGAGCAAGGCGCTCACCTCCGTCGTGCAGGTGGACGGCTACGGCGCGCCCGGCTCATCGGGAAGCCCGATCTTCGATCGGAGCGGCAAGGTGATCGCCGTGCTGTACGGTGGGCAACAGGAGTCACAGGGGAAGATCATCTTCGCCGTGCCGGCCTACATCGTCGCGGAGTACCTCAAGACACTGGGCTTGCTGCGGTAGGCCTCCTGGCTTGCCGATACAGATCCCACCACATGGCGATCGGTCCCACGATCGCGAGCGCGAGAATCGGCGGCGAGGGATACAGCGGCCGCAGCAGCCCCACCTGGAAGTCGCCCGCCAGCCGGATGACGGTCTCGACCAGCGCTACGATCGCGACAACCACCATCCTGCCGCTCCGCGTGCTCACCGTGCTGCGCGGATCCGTCACCATGAAGAACACGAACAGCTGGTACATCGGGCCGGTGATCGGGGCGAGCTCGGCAAGCAATGGCCCGCCCACAATCGCATGGCGCAGCAGCGCGAGTAACGCGAAACACACCACGTACGTCAGCGTCACGTGCAGCACCCGCGCCCGCGACGCCACCGCCAGGCCGAACACCCAGATCACCAGGTTGATGCGGATGTCGTTGCCCCACTGATGACTGAGAATCGCTACGCTATTCGACGCGACCAGGACCAGCAGCGCGATCGCGAAATTGCTCGGGTTCCAGAGATGGCGGCCGCGATAGGTGAGCACGTACTTCGACGCGATCGCCAGGAAGGCGCCCAGGGCGAACGGCCACAGGATGTTGGCCTGGGGCTTGATCAGCAGCGCGAGGCTGATCCCCGTGATGTAGGCGCTCGCGAGGTTCGCCACTCGGCCCCGCAGCCACCACGACAGGAGCACTTCGATCGCGATGCAAATGCCCAGCGTCGTCGCGAGCCGCTCGTAGCCACCGAGAATGCTGTAGCGCGCCTCGCCCACCACCAGCACCAGCGTGATGAGAAAGACGATCAGGTACTTCGGGTCTGTCCATGCGGGGGCCCCCGCCCGAGTCTCGCTCACTTGGGCTCCGTGATCACGTGCAGGCGGTCCGCGGTCAGTCCTTCCAACACCTGCGCGGTGCCGGACGGCCAGCGGATCGTCACCCGGCCGAGCCGCTGGTCGCCCAATCCGAAGTGCAAGCGGCGGTCGTTCTGGCTGCAGAACCCCATCCCGCCATCGACGACCTGGCGCTGGCGCGCCGCGCCAAACTCCGCCGTCACCTCGGCACCGATCGCACTGCGGTTGCTACGCGTCCCGATGAGCTTGAATTCGACCCAGTGTCCCGCGTTCCCCCTCTCCCGAAGGGCGTTGCGATAGAGCAGCGCCCTGCCCTTCTGGTTCGCGATCACGACATCCAGCGTGCCGCGGTTGAAGAGATCGGCCATCGCCACCGATCGCCCGTCCAGCAGGTCCGTGACCCCCGCCGCCTCGGCCACGTCCACGAACCCCGCGGTGCCGCGATTGAGCAGCACGCGCGAGCGCTCGTAGCCGGAGAGGCTGGCGGTCCCGATGGGCGGCCAGTTCTTCGCATCCTCGAAGATGTTGCCCTGCGCGCCCGCGATCTTCGACATCGCGTACCAATAGTCGCGCCCGCTGTCGGCAGAGATGAAGCCGTTCACGACGACCAGATCGAGCAGCCCGTCGTTGTTCAGGTCGCCGAACTGCGCGCCCCA
>Ga0137418_10000837_pt1 | contig 28253 bp, 24 predicted proteins | sample CZODoug3_1_2_16f_FD_122242 | JGI IMG/M metagenome (GOLD analysis project Ga0137418, IMG submission 122242) | Vadose zone soil fungal communities from Angelo Coast Range Reserve, California, USA - CZODoug3_1_2_16fungal (Hybrid Assembly) | ecosystem: Environmental > Terrestrial > Soil > Vadose...
AACACCGAAAGTCCCATGAAAAAATCAAAATGGCTCCCGGTGTGGGGCGGGGGGGGAGAGCGACTTTTCAGCATCCTGCGGGCAGCGGGCGCAAATTTGAACGCGCCTGCCCAAGCAACTCTGTTTTCCCTCTCTCACACCCGTGGAGAAAGGCCCAAATACGTTGAAACGTAACGTGTTCGGGAACCACCTTTAATGGTCCAAGACTTGCGAACTTCATGCCATTGCTTTTATATCCCACAGGAAACCAGATCGTGGACAAGACCACCACAGCACAACTGACACAAGAGAACCGTTCAGTCTCATACCGAGCCTCGTCGGAAGCTGCAGAAAGTTCCTCAATACCGGGGTTGCTGCTCCAGACAAACGAAGCCACCGCATCGACAGGGACGCCGGACGGACAGGAAGCATACGAACGAGGAACGACGCTCAAGAATGTGGGCCTGTTCAAACAGGCAGCAGAACATTTTGAGAAAGCCGCACAGGATCCCGCATACGCGCTGAAGGGTTTGGCCCAAATGGGCCTCAGCCTCAAGAAAAGCGGAAAACAGGAAGAAGCCGTCGCGGCCTTTCGTCAAGCTCTGCAAGTACCCGCGACCTCATCGAAAGAGCAAGTGCAGATCCTCTACCTCTTAGGGAGAACGTTAGAGTCACTCGGACGCATTCCTGAAGCGTTAGAGTCCTATCGATGGCTCCGCCGTGAAGCACCACAATATCGAGATGTTGCCATGCGAATCGAGTCGTTGAGCACGAGACGAAAGCACCGCGACAACCGCTAGCCACATTATTCATGGCGGTTCGTCGCGATTGCAGCAGAAGCGTTCACGAATGATGCGGCCTAGATCTTATCCCACCTGGGCCTTCACGATGGAGCCGACTCCCGCTGCGCAATGCCTTCAAATACCTGCTTGACTCCCGTCAGCGGTTCCCATCCCATGACGGCAAGAGAATCCTCGACATAGTCTCGCGACCTCATCCCATTCAACACAGAGGTCACCCCCGGGGTGCTCGCCAGGACCCACAAGGCTTTTCGTGACAGCGATTCTGTGCGCCTTGCTTCGGGTAACAGGGGATCGAGGGTTGCCGACACCGAGGTGGTTTTCGCACGACTGCGTTCGGTGGCTTCTCTGCGGAGCCCGCCCAACAGGGTGAGTAACTGCGGCACATAGCGATCGCGCCAGGCCTCCCAACGCTCGGCAGCCGTTCCGGTCAGATGCCGTGAAAGCGCCTGCACCACTTGATTGACATGAGGCGCGATCATTTGCTGCTCGATCTGCTCCCAATGTTCCAGCCCCTGGATCTGAGGCCGCACGCGCGTCAACTCAACGGCCCAGGTGAAGAAATCGGCCGGGGCCATCCCTTGACCACTATGTTGAAGGGCTGGGGCAATGGCCGTCCGATACTCGTCTTCAAGCGCTGCGACCGTCCGGCATTGTCGATCGAAGTCTACCGGATCGCCTTCGAGCGGAAAATCCGCCAATCGAAGTACGCCGCTCTTTTTCGTCGGCATGGCATTGAGCGGACGATTGACTAGCACCGCGATCCCTTCTCGTTGCGCCACCTCCAACACCGTCTCCTGCTGATCCACTCCGGTATTGGCCGTCACCAGTGCGCCTGCCTCATAGAGATTCATAGGGCATTGCAGCACCGCGAAGTGGTGGCGGTCGATCCCCTGTGACGCAGCGGCAGCTCGCGCTGCGTCGCACATGCGTGAGAGCGAGGTCGCCTCGGCATCCGATGGATCTGCCGTGACCGTATTCGACGACAGGCCATAATAGTGAATTCGTCCCGCAGCCACTTGCGACTCAAAAAACGTGAAGGCCTGTTCAATCCGCCGATAAAAGGCATCCTGCGCCGCCGCGAGATCTCCACCATCATGATGCGCTGCCTCGGACAGAAAGTATTCCGGATTATGCAGCAAACAGACGTCGAGAGTGGCCAGTCCAAGCCGATCCAGTGACAGTGTGAGCTGATCGGCCAGATACTCCGGGTGGATACAATGCCAGATGCCCTCGCCATATTTGACCATGTCAGGGTAGGGGCGCCCGGCCTGTTCTCGTGCTTCCGCCTGTTTCAAGTTGTGCCCTTGCACATATCCGATCTTCGAGACGACGATCACCTCTTCACGAGTCAGCTCACCGCTCTTGATCAACTCGCGTAAGACAGAGCCGACCAGGCGCTCACTGTCGCCGTCCATGTAGTTCGACGACGTGTCGATCAGGTTCACGCCTTCTCGCAGGGCCTTCGTGAGCGCGTCTCGTTGCTCTGGCTCCCTCGTATCGACCCGATAGGTACCGAACCCCAGTCGGGACGCCGTCAACCCCCTGTTGCCGAACCGACCATACCCATGTTCCATGCTGCCGCCATGGCGTGACTGGCTCACGATGCGCGCGGCATACCTGGCTGTCCCCTCGGGACTGGCCGACCCGGGAAGCGCCGCTTCCTGCAAGAGTGTCTGTTGGGTCGTCTGATCCGTTCGCCGCGCCGCCGATAGAAGCGCCTCGGTGACCTCCCGCGCATCGGTGAGGGGACGCTGACAGGAAAAGTTCCGACAGATATAGAGTGCCGCCTTCCCCTCCACCAACCCCTTGCCCGCCAGCAGGGGATGACCAGACGGCCGGCCCGTTCCATCGCTGAAGGCCATCACGCGATGGGGTAAGAACACCTCGCGCACGGCGAGTTGCAGTGCCTCCAGCCCAGGATCGTTGGCAGCCCCGACAAAAGCCAATTCAATCGGCCCTTCCGCTAACAAATCTACCGCCGCAAGACTCTTGGCAAAGGCTCTCGGATACCGGGCCATCTGTCGGCCATAGGCGCGAATCCCGCCAATCGCTGCCTCGCGCAGATCTTGGCGATCGTAGTGAAACGAGAGTCTCGCGAGGGCTGAGACCGCCACGGCGTTTCCACTGGGCGTCGCACCATCCGCCCCCTCACGCGCTCGGATGATCAGCGTTTCATGCGTCTTCGCGGTGGTGTAGAACCCCCCCTGGTCCTCATCCAGAAACGAGCCCACCATCCGCTCTCCAAATTGAAGCGCGGCAGTGAGATACCGTTCCTGACCACAGGCCTCATAGAGGTCGATCAATCCTTCTGCCAAATAGGCATAGTCCTCTAGTACCCCATCGAGATGGGCTCGGCCCTGCCGCGACGTGCGGAGCAGTGCTCCCTCGGAAGTCCGGTGCACCAGCAAGAGAAAGTCTGCCGCCCGCTTGGCTCCGGCGATGTAGCGGCTGATCCCTAAAACACGGCCTGCCTCGGCCATCGCCGAGATCATCATGCCGTTCCATGCCGTGATGATCTTGTCGTCGAGTCCGGGCGGTACTCGCTCTTGGCGGGCGCGATAGAGGAGGGGACGCACACGATGGATCGTCTCGTATAGTTCATCGATGGTGAGGTTCAACTCCTTGGCCACGGCCTCGATGGGACGCAGTCGATTCGGGATACTCCGATGTTCCCAATTCCCTTGATCGGTAATATCGTAATAGGCACAGAATCGGCGGGTATCTTCAGCATGCTGCAGCACGGCCTGGATCTCCGTCGGCGTCCAGACGAAAAACTTTCCTTCGACACCTTCCGAGTCTGCATCCGTCGCGGAATGAAATCCTCCGGCGGGGTCGGTCATCTCCCGGAGAATATACTCGATCACTTCCGTTGTGACCTGGCGATAGGAGGCCTGCTTGGTCAGCTGATAGGCTTCCAGGTAGGTGCGGGCTAGGAGGGCATTGTCGTAGAGCATCTTCTCGAAATGGGGAACCAGCCAGCGCTCGTCGGTGGAGTACCGTGCGAACCCGCCTCCGATATGATCGTAGATCCCCCCGGCTGCCATCGCATCGAGCGTGCGTGTGACCATCTGCAAGGTTCGGCTTTCTCCTGTTCGACGGTAACAACGAAGGAGCAACGAGAGCCCTGCGGAAGGTGGAAATTTCGGCGCACTGCCGAATCCGCCATGGCGCTCATCGAAATCCTCGCGGAATTGCGTTACGGCCTCATCAAGCACAGAGGCACTGACGGAGACGGGGGGCACGGCCTTGAGTTCGTTCTTCAACCGTTCAGTCAATTGACGCGCTTGGCTCATGAGACCGGCGGAATCCTTCTCCCACGCGTCTGCGATCTTCTTGAGCAGGCTGGGGAAACCGGGACGGCCCCAGCGATCGTCAGGAGGAAAATACGTACCGGCAAAGAACGGCTCCTGATCCGGCGTCAGAAAGACCGTCATCGGCCATCCACCCTGACCATGATTGAGGGTCACCGTGGCCTGCATATAGATCTCGTCGAGATCTGGGCGCTCTTCCCGATCGACTTTGATACAGACAAAATGCCGGTTCATAAGTGACGCAATGGTCTCGTTCTCGAACGACTCCCTCTCCATCACGTGACACCAGTGACAGGCGGAATACCCGACCGAGAGCAGGATGGGACGGTTTTGCGTTTTCGATGCCTGCAAAGCCTCTGGTCCCCACGGGTACCACTCGACCGGATTTGAGGCATGCTGGAGGAGATAAGGACTGGTTTCGTGGATGAGGCGATTAGGCCTTACTAATCCTGATGAAGTGTGCATGGTCCCACGGTAGCATCGGGGCCGGAGAGGGGTCAATGAGCGGATAAGGAAAGAGACCTGCGACCGTGAGATCGCAGGCCTCTTCAGAATAGTTCACGTTAGGCTTGTCTGATCAGACAAACGACATCCGTCGTGTTTACTTGCCCTTCTCGTCCTTCTTCTTCTCCTCTTTCTTATCCTCTTGCACGACGACTTTGCCGTCCTTCTTCTCCTCCTTCTTCTTCTCTTCAGCGAAGGCCGGAGCGCTGAACGCCACTGCCACTGCCACTGCCATAATTGCCATCAAGATGCGCTTCATAATAGGTCACCCCCTTTAAATGTTAGTGTTAACGATGCTGTATCCCCACTTAAGGAGGACACAGGGAGTGTACGGTAGCCAGAATAGGCCGCTGCTGTCAACCGCTCATTTTCCCTCCTCTACTACTTCCATAAAGAAACTCACAGCACACAAGCCGCTCTGGTTCATGACTTGTCTGACCCTCCCCTGATTTTACAGACACCTCCATAAGGGGGAGAATGGTGAAATCGGAGGTGACCATGCCAGTAAGAACTCGACGTCGGTATACCGAGGAATTTAAGCGGGAGGCGGTGCGGTTGGTGCGTGAGTCCGCCCACCCAGTGGCCCAGGTCGCTCGGGACCTGGGGATTTCGGACAACGTGTTGTATCGCTGGACCGCCCAGCACCGGCAGGCCGAGGTCCACGGCGTACTCGAGATACACATTGTGAAGCTCGTGCCAGCGCAGTCCGCCAGCACGGTTACCCGACGTGCACCGTGGCTGCTCGGTGCACCGAGGAACCACTATTGCCGTGATCCACGGTGGACTCTACCGCGAGGCAACGATGACGAATCCTCTGCATCCACTCAATCCAGCGAACGCCGTCAACTCGCCGCTCATCACCGGCGGAACCAGCGCCGCGCCGGTCGTCCCCATGTTCACTTTCAGATCGATGCCATGCTTCTTGAAGATACCCACCTCTTCGCCGAGATAGAGCGCCGCCACGTCGGTCACCGGAATGAAGCCGGCATGAACCGTCACGACCGTCTTCGGCGTGTCGACCGCCGATGCGCTGCCGAAGCCCGCGATGCCGGCCATGACAAGACCGAGCGCAACGGTCCGGACTCTCGAAGTGACGCTCATGTTGATCCCCTCCATTTTTTGTTGACGGCGGCGACTGTTCGTCTTCACCGCGACTGCGATCCGACCGCCATTGCTGCAAGCCTTGCTCGAGCCGAGCAGTCGCAGGCTCCGAATGAATTTACAAGAGGGATGCCGGAGCAAACTCAGTCACGAACAAATTCGAAAACGATCTTTTCCATTTTGGCAATACCGGCGTCGTTGACAAATATCAGCGCAGGATACGATCGCCTGATTTGAACGGGAGAATGCGTGTCGTTTCAGCGCAGGCGTTATCGTGGGTCCTGACAGAGAACCGCTTTGAGAAAGCTGTCATCGACCACCCAGCGTTTCGATCAGGTTTACGATCAACATATTCAGCTGGTCCGCATTGCTGGCGCCGGCGAAGACGTAGCGATCCGGCCGCACGATGACGGCGCCGAGCTCGTTTTCTCGCATCCAGCTGGAAAACACCCCGTCGCTTTCTACGACGGTCGAGATTTCGTCTCCCGTCGCGCTTTCCCCGGCGTCAGTAATAATCACACGTTCGCCGCCAAGCTGCTGCCAGCGCAAATTCGCAGCCCTCGAAATCCACGACATCGCCTCCTGCGTTGCCGTGACGACCGCAAATTCCGGCTTCAGCAAGTCATCAAGGCGCCTCACGGTCCCGTCCGCTGACCTCACGCGCGGTTGCACGAATAACTTGCCACCGATCTTGTTGCGAGCGGCGACCAGGCCGGAGCTCAGATCGGGAATAAATTTCTGCCGGATGGTTTCCGCTTTTCCGGATTTGAGGTCCGCACGCAACCTCTCATCGCGGGCAACCGCCGCTGCCGGGTCGAGTTCCCCGATGATCTTGCCAAATTCCCTGGCGCTGGCGACAACCGAGCGGACATGCGGCTTTCGTTCGACTTCGTAGCTATCGAGCAAGGTGTCATCGGCACTGCCGCGCAGCACGTGCGCCAGCTTCCATGCGAGATTGGAAGCATCTCGAATACCCGCGCAGAGGCCCTGCCCAAGGAATGGCGGCGTCTGGTGCACGGCGTCCCCCATAAGGAACACGCGATGGTCTCGCCAGCTTTCTCCGAGCAATGCGTGGAAGCGATAGACCGCCGAGCGCCAGATCGTCAGATCGGATGTATCGGTGAAACCTCTGAGCAGTTTGACAACATTGTCTGGCGCGCCGGCGAGTTCCGGGTCTTCGCCCGGCAATAGCTTGATCTCCCATCGCCGCAAGTTTCCGGGGCCGGGCACGAACGTCCCCGGGCGCGACGGCCAGCAATATTGATAGCTTTTGGCAGGTCTCTTGCCGGGATCGCTCGTGAGCGTATCCACCACCATCCACCATTCATCGAAGGCCAGATCTTCAAGCACGATAGCGAGGTGCTTGCGAACGAAACTGTTGGCACCATCGCATCCGACGAGATAGCGCGCACTGATCTCAAACTCGTCGCCGGTTTCCCCCCTTGCCTTCAGCGATACCGATGCCTCATCCTGTTCCAGGGATACGCCGGTGGTCGAGAGAAACACATCCGCGTCCTTGTATCCGGCGAGCTTGTCGCGAAGCGCCTGCTCGGCGTCGGGCTGAACGAAGGTCGCATTCGGTATCCAGCCCAGCGGATAAGGCGGCGGCATCGGATCGAACATTTTTATCACTTCGCCGTCGACGCCGAGATAATGCGAGCCGTTATGCGGCGCGATCGCACTCTCCATGAAATCCGCAAGCCCGACGGCCTGGAATACCCGCAACGCTTCGTGATCGAGCGTAATCGCGCGCGGCTTGTCGTAAATACCGGTAGCGCGCTCAACGACCGCGATCCTGAGACCGTACGTCGCCAGCAGGTTGGCGAAGATGGCGCCGACCGGCCCATAGCCGACGATCGCCACATCATACTTTGCGACCTTGCTCAACGCGCGCGATTCCTCAGCACCTGACGGACCAGTTCGGCGGTACGCTCGAAATGCGCCGTGATCACCCGTGCCGCCGCATCGGCGTCGCGCGCCACGACGGCCTCCATCAGCGCGCGATGTTCCTTCTCACGGTTCTCGCCCTTGATGCCGGCCTTGCGGCCGACATGCCGGTAACGCTCCGACGAATCGAACAAATGCTCGCAATATTGTTCGAGCCGTCGCGAACCCGAGGCCGAGATCAGACTGCTATGGAAATTTCGATGCGCAACTTCCCATTTGGGGCTACGCTCCCGCTCCTGGCCGGGTTCAAAGCGCGGCGTACGCGACAACCGATGGAACGAGAGCACGACCTGCTCTTCCCAGGCGGCATCGCCATGACCGATGGACTTGCGGATCGCAAGCTCGTTGAGCCAGCAGCGCGCACGGGTGATATCGACGAGGTCTTGCTCACCCATCGGCGCGACCGCGAAGCCACGATGATCGCTCTGCGCGACCAACCCCTCACTCGACAGGCGGCTCAGCGCCTCGCGCATCGGGCTCAGACCGACCTCGAAACGTTCGCACAGCGATCGGATATGCAGCTTCTCGCCCGGTTCGATCGCAACCGAGATGATGTCCTGCCGCAGCCGGTCATAGACATGCGAGGCCAGCGTCTCCTTGGCACTTTCTGGGTTATCGAGCGCGGTCTCGGGCATATGACGGACCTCTAGGCATTCTGCTTTGCGAGATATTTCTCAAGCGTCATGGGGCTCGGCTTGACCTGCGGCTCGCGGATGGCGACTTCAGCGAAGGGCGTTGCCTCCTCGAACCAGGACTGGCGCGCCGGCAATCCCCAGGGGTGGGCGATATTATGGTCCGCAGGGTCCCAGCCAACCGGCTCGTTCTCGATATCCATGATCTGGTAGTGGGTATTGAACAACTCGACGCGATGGCCGTCCGGGTCGCGCATATAGACATACATTGCGTGGCCCGGCCCGTGCCGCCCCGGACCCCGTTCGATGCGGGTCCCGTAGCCGAGTTCGCCGGCGAGGTCGCAGGCATGCAGCAGATGATGCACCTCCGGCGCCAGGAAGGCAAAATGGTGCAGGCGCGGACCCGTGCCGTTGAAAAACACGATGTCATGCGGGTTGCCCTTGCGCTGCAGGAACACGCCGCGCAGGTCGAATGTGCCTGCCGGTGCGATATATTCGCTCAAGCGAAACCCTGCCGCCATGTAGAACTCGCTCACTTCGCGAACATCCGGCGTCAGGATCTGGTAGTGGTCGAGCCGCAGTGCCGAGCCGCCGGCGTGGCGCGTGAATTTCGTGATCATGCGTGGCATCACCGGCATCGTCGCGCAAAACTCCAGCGGCGTTCCAGCCGGATCGGTCGCGTGCAGCGTGCGCCCCTGATGCGGCATGTCAGCCCAGCCAGCCGCACAGCCCTGGGTTTCGAAGAAGACCTTGAGCTTTTCGAGATCCCCTTCGGCGAACACGCGCATCCCAATCCGCATGCATGAGATGTCCTTTGCCTTTCGCAGCACCAGGCTATGGTGACACGCCTCCTCGACACCGCGGAAGTAAAGGGTATCGCCCTCCTCCGCCGTCAGGATCAAGCCGATCACCTCCTGATAGAACTGCCGGCTCGCCGCGAGGTCGCGGACGGTAAGGACGACATGGCTAGCGCGGGTGATGTGAAATCCCGGATCGAAATTGGTGGTCGGCAGGGTCATTCTCTCACCTTTCGTTTGATCTTGTCATGGTCAGCCACGCAGGAGGGCCGGCAGCCACAGCGTCAATGACGGGAACGCGGTCAGTAACGCAAGAACGACGAGGTCGGCCGCCACGAAGGGGACGATGTTCCGGTAAAGCGCCCGCAATGGAATGTCCGGCCGCATCGCGTTGATAATCAGGATCACAAGACCGATCGGCGGAATCACAAGGCCGAGTTCGACGATGACGACGTTGATGATCGCCCACCAGACCGGATCATAGCCAAAATAGATGATCACCGGCAGCGCGAACGGCAAGGTGACGATCATGGCGGCCAGTTCGTCGAACACCGCGCCGAGCACCAGATACGCGCCGAGCATCAGCACGATGATGCCGATCGGCGGCAGATTCACATGGCCCAGGAACGCGATGAGCTGTTCCGGTATTTTGGCGAGGCTGATGAAATAGGTGAAGATCGACGAGCCGATCAGCACGAAATAGATCATGCCGGCGATCAGCGCGGTCTCGCGCAGGCTGGAAACGAGATTCCCCGGCGTGATGGTGCGGCGCATCAGTGCGAACGCAAACGACACGACAGCTGCGACCGAAGCCGCCTCGTTGACGGTAAAGACGCCGCTGTAGAGCCCGGCGAAGATGATCGCGATCAACAAAGCTGCGGGCGCGGCGCGCCGCACGGAAGCGAGCTTGTCCTGTCGCGACACGCGTTCCGAGACCGGCGCGATCGCCGGATTAAGCCGCGTCATCACGGCGATGGCGATCAGATTGGCCGTTATCGTCATCAGTGCCGGAATCACGGCGGCGATGAACACGTCGAAAATGTAGGTCCGCGCTACCACGCAATAGAGGATCATGCTGAGCGAGGGCGGGATCAGCGCCTTCAGCGCGCCGCCCGCGGCGATGGTCGCACCGGAAAAGCCCGGCGAGTAATTGCGCTTGAGCATCTCCGGCAGCGCCACCTGGGTAAAGGTCGCAACCGTTGCGGGCGATGATCCGCAGATCGCGCCGAACGCAGCACTACCACCGATCGTCGCATAGGACAGCCCGCCGCGCCGGTGACCGAGCAGCGCCGCTGCCGCCGCGTAAAGATCACGCGAAAAACCCGAGACGTTCACGAACGCGCCCATCATCAGGAACAGCGGCACGGCCGCAAGGTCGGTGCTGCCGAGCACCTGCGCCGGCTCGGTAGCAAGAAACGTGACTGCCGACGACCAGTCCGTCTGCAGCGCGAACGCCACGATGCCGACAACGATCATCGCAAACGCCAGCGGAATATGCAGTGCGACCAGCACGAACAGCGCCGCGATGCCGCCGATGCCGATCCCGGTCGCCGTCATGCCACGGGCTCCGGGCCGCGTTGCCGGCTGGTACCCGTCATCTCCTCGATCAGCACAAAGGTCTGCACGACCACTGCCGCCCAGAGGATGCCGTCGACGGCGAACCAGAACGGCGCCTTCGGCCAGTTGAGCAGCCAGGTGACGTCGCCGGCGCGCAACGTCTTGATGCCGAACTGCCAGAACTGCCACGCCATGCCGATCATGACGATTTCGATCACCAGCGCCGCTATCGTGTCGATCACGCGAACACCTGATGGCGGCAGGATTCGATCGAAGATCCGCAGCACGATATTATTCTGCTGCAGCAGTACAATTGGCAGGCAGCAGGTGCCGCAGATCGCCGCGACCATGTCGCCGATCTCGCGCACCAGGTCGATCGGCGTGTTCGCGAAGGCCCTGAGCAAGCCGTCGAGCAGCGTGAAAACCGCAAGGATCAGCAGCAACGACAATCCGGCGACCGCGAATGCGTTCGCCATGCAGGAGACGATGGTTCGCGACGCCTTCACGCTACTTGGCCCTGATCCCGGCCAGCAGCTCACGCGCCTTGCTCAACAACTCGGCATTCCCGGGGCTCTTGGCGACCCATTCGGCGATGACCTTCTGATAGACCGGCTGCAAGCTGGCGACGTCCGCCTGCGACGGTGATGTCACGATGCGCTTGGGATCTGCCTTGAACTTCGTGATCAGCTCGTCGTTGTATTGCCCGAGGTCGCGGACATAGGTGTCGTCGATCCAGCGGATCGAGTATTTCGCGATAACATCCTGCGCAACCTTCGGCAGCGAATCGAATTTCTTGCGATTCATCAAAACGGCCAGAGGACCCGCGCCGAGCGGCAGCAAATAGTCGTGGCTGGTGACGCGGTCGATGCCGAAATCAACGATTGCCGCCGGAACAGTGGTGGTGGCGTCGATTGTGCCGCGCCCCATCGCCTCGACCACCTCGTTCGGCGGCATCAGGACCGGCACCATGCCGAGCTCCTTGACGGTCTGGCCGATCACGGCACCGTTGATACGGACCTTCATGCCTTTGAGGTCGGCAAGCGATTTGACCGGGCGGCGGGCGAAGACCATGTATTGCGGGTTCATGAAGGCTCCGACGACATAATAATCGGAATAGCCGCGCAGCAGATTTGCCTTCAGCAGCTCTTCATAGAGTTTCACACCCTCGGTCAGGTTCTGCAAAAGGCCTGGCAATTCGAACACCTGATCGTCCGGAAAGCGGCCGGGCCCCAGACTCGGATTGACGAAGGCGATGTCGGCAACGCCGTCAAGTATGAGCTGCGGCTGTGCCGGCAGCGCCTTGCCGAGCGCACCGTTCGGATACGCCTCGATCTTCACCGCGCCGCTCGGATCGGCGTTCACGGCGTCGACCCAGGGCTTGATGGCGCGCGCGTAGTTGACCTCGGTTTCGGATGCAAAGAACGACAGCTTGAGAATAACCGGCTCCGCCCCCGCATTCAGCGGCAAGAACGCCACGAACCACGCCAGCAATGCCATGCAAAGTCGCGTCATCGTCTCCTCCCCTTGATGCTGCGGCTGGTTTGATTTCGCCGCCGCCTACCATTTCGGTGACCCGAGTCATCGCGGAAAAATAATCGATTTTCAATATTAATTTTTGGTATAATCGATTATTAGGATGACGGTCGACTAGAATATTCGACAGAAAGTCGAGTGATTTCAAACAATAAGCTCAGGGAGCGCGAAGTATGAATTTGGGGATCGAAGGCCGTACCGCCATCGTTTGCGCATCCAGTCAGGGGTTGGGATTGGCGTGCGCGCGGGCCTTAGCGCAAGAAGGCGTCCATGTCCTGATCAACGGGCGCGAGCAGGCGAAGCTCGACAAGTCGGCCGCGGCTTTGCGCGAAGTGGCACGTGGCGACGTGATCGCGATTGCCGCCGATGTCACGACCACGGACGGGCAGGCAAAGCTGCTCGCGGCCTGTCCCTCGCCCGATATCCTCATCAATAACAACAGCGGGCCGTCGCCCGGCAATTTCGCCGACATCGAGCGCGACCGCTGGCTGGAGGCGATTGAGGCGAACATGATCGCGCCGCTGATGCTGATCCGCGCTGTGCTGCCTGCCATGAGGCAGCGGCGCTTCGGACGCATCGTCAACATCACATCCGCGATGGTAACGACACCCCGCCCGCATATGACGGTATCCTCCGGGGCTCGTGCTGGCCTGACCGCGGCGATGAAGGGACTCTCTCTTGAGGTCGCGCGCGACAACGTGACGATTAACAATCTGCTGCCCGAACGGTTCGACACCGATCGCCAACATCAGATGGCGAAAGCGGCGATGGCGCGCGAAAACATTTCTTATGAGGAAGCGCGCGCGCGCCAAATTGAATCGATCGCCGCGAGACGGCTCGGCGATCCCAGGGAATTCGGTGCGACCTGTGCGTTCCTCTGCAGTACCTTTGCTGGCTTCATGTCGGGACAGAATTTTCATCTCGACGGCGGATCGTATCCTGCGCTGATCTGAATCGGCCGCGTACTGCATGGTCGTACCAACGGCAGTGATGCTGTACCGCGCGGATTGCGTTCGCAGCAGACCGTGACGTGGTACGAAGGGCCGGAGGCTTCTTTTGATACCTGCTCCTCGAGTCTCAGTTCACGGCTAGTCGGCCGGCAGCAAAAATCAGGAGCGCACCCGCGGCACCCTCCACGTAGCGGCGACGACGGTCGCTAAAGCTGCCTCTTCGAGCTATCGAAGAGACTACAAAGCCGACCACGCTGTAGATGATGCCGCATAACGCGATGAAGATCGCAGAAAGAACTGCGGCTTGTAATGCAACCCCTTCGCCGGATGTCATGAAGTTGGGAAGTATGGCGAAGTAAACCAGCAATCCCTTCGGATTCAGAAAGCTCGTCAAAAAGCCTCGCCTGACCAACGCGTTGTTAGGTGTTGCGGCAAGAGCCAGGCGCCCAGGATGCATCGCGGATCGGATGAGTTTGATGGCGAGATAAGCCAAATAAGCCACACCAACCCAGCGCAGTATCTCAAACAGCACCGGCGACGCGGCTACAACGGCAGCCACACCGAAAGCGGCAAGAATGGCGTGCATCAAGTATCCGACTAGCACTCCCAAGTTTGCGCGCATGGCGGCGGTTGTTCCCCCTGACAGCCCTTGTGATGCTACGAAGAGGATGTCGGGGCCAGGCGTGCAAACCAATGGCATCACCGTCGCGGCAAACACAAGCATCGTTCCAAGCTGCATGACCATCAAAAAAACCTTCCGATGCAAGGGCCCCGAATATGAAAATGAATTCTCATTCAATCGTGAGTTATCAAGAGGCCAAGTTTTCCGCCCAATCCATTGGCGGGTGTTCCTCCCGCCGGCGCGCCTACTCCCCCGCGCCTTCGAGCGCGGGCTCGTCCTTAGAACGATTGGCCAAAGGTTCCGGCACCTCGCATCCCGTCGCGCAGCACCGGCCCGGCTGCTTCGAAACGCGGCGGCCCTCATCGAGGATGCCGCGGTCGAGCAACTTCTCGACGAGGTCGGCCTTCTCCATCACGGGATAGTTGCGCCAAATCTCGCGCTTCATCGCTTCGGGCGAGCCACCGCCGTGCAGCGAGATCACCGAGTACCAACCCGCTTGGTGTGAGACGGTGAGATCCTCGATAAAACGCGCGACTTCGGCCCGCTGCTCGGCCGGAATGTCCGGACGGCCACCCATGACGGCAGCCAGCGATGCACGCGTCTCCGGATTGTGATCCTCGTCCGGTCCCGGCAACGCGACGATGAGGCCGCCAGATACATAATGCGCCACACGGTGCATGTCGTAGATTTTGGTGGCGAGGAGCAGCTTGCCTATATTGGAGAACACCGCATCGGGCATTACCGAGCCTGCAGGGTCCTTGGTGCAGTAGACCGAGGATGCAACGCCGCAGGCGTAGAAGCTCTCGGTGATGGTGATCAGTTCGACCATCGCCTCGCGGATGTGCCCGTGGCGTTCCGCATCGAGACCGTTGGCCTCGATCATGAGCGCACCCGCGCCGATCAGGAGGTCGCCGAAACCCGCGCGAGCACCGATGCAGGAATGCCGATGATGCGTCGCGTAGGACGTGGTCAGGAAACCGCCCTCTTCCGTTTCGCCGGCCAGGAAAACCCGGTCGTGCGGGACGAACACGTCGTCGAAGATCACGACGCCGACGGACTGGCCGTACTTGGCCGAGAACTTGGCAGAAGCCTCACCGGGACGGCCGGCGGGACGCGCGACGATGGTTACGCCGGGAGCGTCAACGGGAACCGCGCAGCACACCGCGAAATCCCTGTCCTCCGGAACGTGAGTTCGGCAGGGCATCACCAGGAACTCATGCATATAGGGCGCGCCGGTGACGATCGCCTTGGTGCCTCGGATGACGATGCCATCCGGCCTCCGCTCCTTGATGTGCAGGTAGACGTCCGGGTTGACCTGCTGGCCCGGCCGCTTGGAGCGGTCGCCCTTCGCGTCGGTCATCGCCACGCCTAGCGTAAGGTCGCGGTCCTGAACGTCGTGGAGATAGCTGAGAAAGCGCTGGCTGTAGTCGGTGCCATGATGATCGTCGGTCAGCTTGGTGGACTGGAAGAGACCGTTCAGCGCGTCGTGCGTCAGATAACGCTGTGCGCAGCCGGACGTCCTGCAGACCAGACGTACTGCCTCCAGCTTGCAGAGCAGGTCGGTCGAATTCTCGTTGATGTGGAGCATGCGATTGACGGTCTTGCCCGACGTGCCCTGGCGCGCCCTCATGATCGGCAGGTGCTGCTTCTGATGTGCGAAATCGTAAGTCACGCCGACACCGGCCACACCCGGAGCGAGCAGCGGTTCGTCCGCGACGCTTTCGATGACCTTGCCGTTCACGAAAACGCGCGGCTTGTAGGCGCGCAACGAATCCCGATAGCCAGCGGCTGTCATCAGCATGATATATCTTTCTGACTCTTGTTCATTTTTTTGAACAGTGTTAGAATTTAGCAAGACTGGAATTGTTGTCAACCGCGAAAGGCGACGGATGGCGGAAAAGCGGCGAGCGGGGCGGCAACAGGCGGTCAGCGAACACAAGCGGGAGCTGATCCTGGACGCGGCGCGGGAGGTGTTCGCGGCCGAGGGCCTCGAAGGCGCGAGCCTGCGCGCGATCGCAACGCGAGCTGGATATACGCCGGCGGCGCTCTATTTCCATTTCGACTCGAAGGAAGCGATCTATGCCGAGGTGCTGCGCGACTCCCTCGCCTCCTTGGGCCGCACCGTCGATGAGGCCGTCGCGAAGACGCGTGGTCCGAAACAGAAGCTTCGCGCCGCCGCGATGGCCTTCTTCCGGTACTATGCGGAGAACCCCCGCGATTTGGATCTCGGCTTCTACCTGTTCCGCGGTGGCATGAAGCCGGCCGGGCTGGGACACGCCCGCGACGAGGAATTGAACGCGGCACTGGAGGGCGCGCTACATCCGATCGCAGAGGCCGCAGAGGCTCTCGGCGCATCGCGGCAGAAGGCCAACATGCTAATGGTGGACTGCTTCGCACACGCGACCGGTCTGCTCCTGCTGCTGCACACCGGCCGCATTCGGATGTTCGGCGCGTCTGCTCCCGAACTGATGGAAGAATTCGTGCGCGGCAGGATCTTGCAACTCAACAAGGAGTGACGCCATGCTTACGGTCGTCCCGACGAAGTCGCTGCTCCTCATCGTCGACTTCCAATCCCGCCTGATGCCGTCGATCGATCAGGGTACGGTCGCCGTGAAGAATGCAAAACGGCTTATCGACATGGCTGAGCTGATCGACGTGCCAATCGTGTTCACCGAACAGAACGCGAAGGGTCTCGGTGCGACGGTGGATGATCTGCCGATCAGCGCCGGACGGATAATGCACAAGATGACGTTCGATGCCGTCCGCGAGCCGGACTTCCTCGGAGCGATTCCGGCGGACCGGCACATCGTGGTTGCCGGCTGCGAGGCCCATGTGTGCGTGCTGCAGACCGTTCTCGGTTTGCTGGACGCGGGACGGAAGGTTTACGTCGTACGGGACGCTCTCGGCTCGCGTCAACCGGAGAGCAAGGAGACCGCAATTCGCCGCATGGAGAGGCACGGCGCCGAGATCGTCACGACCGAGATGGTCGTGTTCGAATGGCTCGAAAGCGCCGAGCATCCGCGCTTCCGCGATGCGATCGCTCTGATTAAGTGAACGTACTTTCGAAGATTGACAACATGCAGCCGCGTAGATTGGCGTAGTATGCTGCAATACGCGGCAGCCGCCAAAGGAAGATGGCAACGCGAGATTGTTGGCTTGCGATTAGCAGACCGATCAAAGTCAGAGGCAAAGTAGCACCGCGCTTGCCCGCGCCTCCGCTCGCAGTGGTCCGGTCGTAGCTTCGGCGACAACGGAGTGAGAGAATTTGCGTACGGCGGGATGACGCCGCGATCCATCTACCGTCGTGACGAAGATAGAGCCCTCAGACCCAACCGCCGTCGATGACATATTGCTGGTTGGTGCAGGCGCAGGCTTCGTCGGAAGCGAAGAACAGCGTGGCCCGCGCGATTTCGTCGGGCATCAGGCGGCGCTTCAGGCATTGCCGCTGCATCAACTCCTTCTCGCTTTCCGGATTGAGCCAGAGATCGAGCTGCCGCTGCGTCATGATCCAGCCTGGCGCGATGGCGTTGACCCGGATGTTGTAGGGACCAAAATCGCGCGCCAGCGACCGGGTGAGCCCGAGTACGCCGGACTTCGCCGCCGTGTAGGCCGCCATACCGCCCTGCCCAATCATCCACGAGGTCGAACCGAAATTGACGATCGAGCCGGCCTTCGCCTCGATCATGTCGGGGAGCACGGCTTGCGCCGCGAAAAACTGGTGTTTCAGATTGACGGCAATCCGGTCGTCCCAATATTCCGGCGTCACCTCGAGCGTCGCATGGCGCTCATCATGCGCCGCATTGTTGATGAGAATCTGGACCCCGCCAAACACGCCGCGGATCTTGTCGATCGCAGAACGCAGCGCGGCGATGTCAGTGAGGTCGGCGGACTCGAAATGAACCCGATGGCCCTGCGACGCCAGTTCTTTCACCAGCGCCTGCGACTCGATTTCCTTGATATCGATGAAGGCCGTCTTCGAACCCTGCGCTGCGAAGCGCCGGACGATAGCTTCGCCAATGCCGCTGCTACCACCGGTGACAAGTACGGTCTTGTTGGCGAGATCCGGATAAATCGCCCCAGTCGACTGAACAGCGGTCATGATTTTTTCACTCCCTAGCGGTGGCCCCTGCGCCGCCATCCTTACCACAGCTGCTGACTGAATACGTCAAAATTTGAGTTGCGCACCTCAATATCCGGAGATAGAGTTTTGGCGGCGTCAAAAATGATCTCTGGGAGGCCAACATGAGGATACCCGGGCGGGCCGCGATGGCGGCGGTCGGGCTGCTGCTGACGGCCGGGGCAGCCGCGGCGCAAACATCGGTCAAGTGGCTTCATCTTGAGGTCAACCCGAACCAGGTGAAAATCTGGGAGGAAGTCGCACGCGACTTCGAAGCCAAAAATCCCGGCGTCAAAATTGAGATGCAGTTCCTCGAGAACGAGGCTTACAAGGCCAAACTGCCAAGCATGCTGCAATCGAAAGATCGGCCTCACATCATTTACAGCTGGGCCGGTGGGGTTTTGAAATCGCAGATCGATGCCGGCGTGCTTGAGGACATCGCCGTACCGATATCGGGCTACAAAGACAATCTGGCGCCGGCCGCGGTCAATGCTTTCACCTTTGACGGCAAGATTTACGGCATCCCCTATGCGCAGTCGCAGGTCGGTTTTTTCTACAACAGGGAATTGATGGCGAAGGCCGGTATCGACGGCGCCGGGATCAAGACCTGGGACAATCTGCTCGATGCGGTCAAGAAGCTCAAGGCGGCCGGAGTAACACCGCTGATGGTCGGCGGCGCGGACAAATGGCCGATCCATTTCTACTGGACCAACCTTGCGGTCCGCGTCGGCGGCAAACCGGCCTTCGAGGCGGCGCTGCGCGGCGAGAACGGCGGCTTCGAGGGCGAGACCTTCATCAAATCGGGGCAGCTGTTCAAGCAGTTGGTCGATCTTCAGCCGTTCCAAAATGGCTTCCTCGGCTTCAAGAATCCGCAAGCGGTCGGCGCCTTCGGCGACGGCAAGGCAGCGATGACGCTGGCGATCAGCACCGCCTATCACCAGCAGCGCGCGCTTGCCGCCGATAAAAAGGGCCTCAGCGACGAAACCCTTGGCTGGTTCGATTTCCCGACGGTTTCCGGTGGAAATGGCGACCCGACCGACACGCTGGGCGGTATCAACGGCTGGCTGGTCACAAAGGGCGCGCCGAAACAGGCGGTCGAGTTCCTGAAATACTTCGTCTCGCTGGAGGTGCAGAAACGTCTCGCTGCCGGCAACTTTCTGATTCCGGTTTACAGGGGCGCAAGCGAAGGGCTCGCCAATCCGCTGATGCAAACCGTCGCGCAGAACCTGGCACGATCAAAATATCATCAAAACTTCTACGATCAGAGCCTCGGCCCCTCCGTTGGACGCGTGGTCAATGACGTCACCGCCGAAATCGCCGGCGGAAGCATGACGCCTGAAGCAGCCGCCAAGGCGATCCAGGACGCCTACAGGCAGGGCAACTAAAGAAACAGGTGGCGGATTTCCTCAGCCCTGCGTCCGGCCGTGGCATGATGTTGGTTGCCAATCACAAGGCGATGGGAATATCCATGAGCGCGCTCACTGCCCATCGGCCGTTCGACTCCGGAAAGCTTGCAACGGCGCTGTTGTTCCTGCCGCCGGCGCTGTTGCTGTTCACGCTGTTCGTCATGATGCCGGTGGTCGAAGCCGCCTGGTACAGCGGCTTCAACTGGAACGGGTTCGGCAGCCCGAAGAACTGGATCGGCTTCGACAATTACCGGTTCGTGTTCGATAATCGCGCCTTCGGTCTCGCCTTCCGCAACAACATCCTGATCATCGTGGTGTCGCTGTCGATCCAGTTGCCGCTGGCGCTGTCGCTGGCTCTGATCCTGGCGGAGAAGTTTCGCGGCGCGGTGGCACTGCGCATGCTGTTCTTCATGCCCTATATTCTGGCTGAAATCGCCACCGGCCTGATCTTCAGCTTCGTCTATGACGGCGACTACGGCCTGCTCGCCGCGATCTTCAGGGCATTCGGCGCCCAGGCGCCGCATCTGCTCGCCAGCCCGCAGACCTCGATGCTCGCGATCCTGATCGTGATCGTATGGAAGTATTTCGGTTTTCACATGATGCTGTTCATCGCCGCCTTGCAGGGCATGGACCGCAATTTGGTCGAAGCGGGACAAATCGATGGGGCTACGCGCTGGCAGAACCTGCGCTACATCGTGATTCCGCTGCTTTACCCCACCATTCGCCTCTCGGCGTTCTTTGCCATCGTCGGCTCGCTGCAGCTGTTCGATCTGATCATGCCGCTGACGCGCGGCGGGCCGGCGGATTCCTCGCATACCATGGTAAGTTTTCTCTACACCTTCGGCGTGATGCGGATGCGCGTCGGCTTCGGCAGCGCGGTCGGCGTCATCCTGTTCTGCATCTGCATCACCTTTGCCTTCACCTACAAACGCTGGTTCATGCGCGATGAGTGATCAGGCAACTTTCTCCGATCGGGGTTTCGACCTGGCCGCGCTGTACAAGATGCTGTTCCTGGCGGTCGTGGTGGTTTTTGTCGCGACGCCGCTGGTGGCGACCGTGCTGGGCGGCTTCAAATCACTCGGCGAATTGCGTACCAATCCGTTCGGCCTGCCGCAGGTGTGGGAATGGGAGAACTATGGCGGAATTCTATGGTCGAAACGGTACTGGCAGCTGCTCGGCAATTCGCTGATCATTTCGACCATGACCGTGGTGCTGACGCTGATCGCCGCATCGATGGCCGCTTTCGTGTTCGCGCAAATCAAGTTTTTCGGCAGCGCCATGCTGATGAGCTATATCACCATGGGCCTGTTGTTTCCGGCGGCGACCGCCATCCTGCCTTTGTTCATCAAGGTGCGCGATCTCGGGTTGCTCGACTCCTATTTCGGCGTCGTACTGCCGCAGGTGGCGTTTGCGCTGGCGATGAGCATCCTGTTGCTGCGGCGTTTCTTCAAGGACATTCCGTATGAACTTCTCGAAGCAGCCCGAATCGACGGCTGCAGCTACATCGAGTTTTTCCGCTATGTGACGCTGCCGCTGTCGCGCCCGATTCTCGCGACCGTCGGCACCATCGTTTTCGTCAACAGCTGGAACTCGTATTTGATCCCGTTGATCATGCTGAACAGCGACGACCTCTATCCCTGGCCACTCGGCATCATGGTCTATCAAGGCGAATATTCGTCGGAATGGCATCTGATCCTGGCGTTCGTCACGCTGACGATCCTGCCGACCATCATCCTGTTTCTGTTCGCGCAAAAACACATCGTCGCCGGACTGACGGCGGGAGCGGTCAAGGGCTGAGCTTTCACACCAACCAAACTCAAACGGATCGAAGCGGAGTCTCCATGAGAAAAGTCGGCATCGGCGTCATCGGCTGCGGCGTCATCAGCAAGGCCTACCTGACGGCCATGAAGCAGTTTTCGAATATCGAACTGCGCGCGGTCGCCGATATGCGGTCGGCGGCGGCCGAGCAGCGCGCAAAAGAATTCGGCGTTCCCGGCATGCGGGTCGACCAGATGCTGAAACGCGATGACGTCGAAATCGTCGTCAACCTGACGGTGCCGCTGGCCCATACTGATGTCAGCCTCGCGGTTCTGAACGCCGGCAAGCATGTCCATTCGGAAAAGCCGCTCGGCGTCAATGTCGCCGAGGCGCGCAAGGTGATGGATCTCGCCGCCGAGAAAAATCTGCGCGTTGGCTGCGCGCCGGACACCTTCCTCGGCGGCGGGCACCAGACCGCGCGCAAGCTGATCGACGACGGGGCGATCGGCACGCCGGTCGGCGGCACCGCCTTCTTCATGTGCCCCGGCCACGAACGCTGGCATCCGGCGCCCGGCTTCTATTATCTTCGCGGCGGCGGCCCGATGCTCGACATGGGCCCCTACTACATCACCGACCTGGTTCAACTGCTCGGTCCGATCGCCTCGGTGATGGGCGCGGCGACAAAACCCCGTCTGGAGCGGTTGATCACCAGCGAGCCCCTCAACGGCACGATGATTCCGGTGGAGGTCGCCACTCACGTTACCGGCACGCTCGAATTCGTCTCGGGTGCGGTGATTGCCATCACCATGAGTTTCGATGTGCCGAAGCACAGCCACCTGCCGATCGAAATCTACGGCACCGCCGGCAGCCTGCTGGTGCCCGATCCCAACCGTTTCGGCGGCGAGGTCAGCCTCGCCAAGACCGGTGGCGAATGGCAGCCACAACCCCATACCCACGGCAACACCGAAGGCGAATTCCGCTCCATCGGCGTCGCCGACATGGCGGCGGCCATTGTCGGCAACCGGCCGCACCGCGCCAGCGGCGCGTTGGCGCTGCATGTGCTGGAGGCCATGGAGGCGTTTCAGATATCATCGGACCAGGGACGCCGCATAAAACTCGAAACCACCGTCGAACGTCCGGCCATGATACCGCCGGGACTTGCTACCGGCCAAATCGATTAAGCAAAGGATGCTGAAAATGCGCGAGGCGATGATCGTATGGGGCGGCTGGCCGGGACACGATCCGGATCTGTGCGCCTCGATGATACGAGGTTGGCTGAAAGCCGAAGGCTTCGGGGTCAGGATCGAAACCACAACCGAGGCCTTCCTCGATCCGGCCCTCAAGAACCTCTCGCTGATCATTCCGATCTACACCATGTCGAAGATCGAGAAGCCGGAGGCGCTGGCGCTGTGCGACGCGGTCAAGAGCGGCGTCGGCCTTGCCGGACATCATGGCGGCATGTGCGACGCGTTCCGCGACAACGTCGACTATCAGTTCATGTGCGGCGGGCAATGGGTGGCCCATCCCGGCAACATTATCGACTACAAGGTCGACGTGACCAGGCCCGATGATCCCGTGATGGCCGGCATCGACAGTTTCGAACACCGTTCCGAGCAATATTACATGCATGTCGACCCCGCCATCGAGGTGCTGGCAACGACGACCTTCAACGCCGGTCACGCTCCCTGGGTCGATGGCGTCGTGATGCCGGTGGTGTGGAAAAAGCGTTTCGGCCAGGGGCGCGTATTCTATTCGTCGCTCGGGCATCGGGCCTATGAACTCGATGTCCCCGAAATCAGAACCCTGATGACCCGCGGCATGCTTTGGGCGGCGCGATGAGCGCGGATGGCGAGCGAATACCGGGCCGGAGGGCGACGCTTGAAGATGTCGCCCGCGAAGCCGGTGTGTCGCTGGCCACCGCCGACCGCGTCGTCAACCAGCGCGAGGGCGTGCGCGGGCAGACCATCGCCCGCGTCGAACTGGCGATCGCCAAGCTCGGGTACCGGGCCAATGCCGCCGCCATGCGGCTCGCCCGCAACGAGAGCTTCCGTTTCGCCTTCATCCTGCCCTCCAACGCCAACAGCTTCATGTCCAACCTGTCGGTGCAGGTCGAGCGCACGTCCGATTGGCTGGCAAGCCAGAACGGTTATATCGACGTCATGCATGTCGACGTGTTCGATCCGACTGCGCTCGCTTCGGCGCTTGAACGGCTTTCGCCAAGCTATCATGGCGTTGCGACCGTCGCGCTCGACCATACCAGGGTCAGGGCTGCGATCGACGACCTCGTCGCGCGCGGTGTTCATGTCGTCACGCTGGTATCGGATGCACCCTCCTCCCGACGGGCGCACTATGTCGGCGTCGACAATCCCGCCGCCGGCCGCACCGCGGCCTCGCTGATGGGACGCTTCCTCGGCGGCAGGAAAGGCAAGGTCGGGGTGATTGTCGGCTCGATGTCGCTGCGCGACCATGCAGAACGGCATTTCGGATTTTATCAGGTTCTGTCCGGCGAATATCCTGATCTGGTGGCGCTACCGGCGCGCGAGGGGCGCGACAACAGCGAACAGAATCGGGCGCTGACCTCGGCCATGCTCGGAGAACACTCCGATCTGATTGGCCTCTACAATGCAGGTGCCGGCAACGAGGGCATCGCAGGAGCGCTTGAAGCGTCGGGCCGAGCGCAGGATATCGTCTGGATCGCGCATGAATTGACCGCCGATACCAGACGATTTCTGCTCGGCGGCGTGGTCGACGCTATCATCAATCAGGATCCCGGGCACGAAGCCCGCTCCGCGGCCAGAATCCTGCTTGCCCATTGCTTCGGCGAATCGATCAATCCCGATCAGGAGCGCATCCGCATCGAAATCTTTCTCAGAGACAATTTGCCGTAAGCTGCGCCGCCGTCCAGTTAAAGGCGCTGGCTTCGATCGCACAACTGACGGCGCCAACACGCCCTGACCTCAGAACGTTCCGGGATACGCACCGCCGTCGATCAGTGTCCCAGGAGAAATTGCGTCGCATGCCCAAGGGGACCGACAAGGAGACAGCGCGCAATAGCGACAGCGTTGCTGCATCTATGGCTCGATGACGCGCTTCTATCGCGTTGACGTCCCTACGGAATCGGATAGCCCTTCCACGTCCATTCCAGCGCCGCCGGCAGGGTTTGCGCAACGGTCGGCCGGTCGACGTGCCTGGCGTTGCGCGCGAACAGGAACTGGTAGTGATAGCCCTTGGCGGCCAGCACCTTGGCCATCAGCTCGGCCGACAGCGTCCAGTCGTGCATGCCGTCGGGAATCGTCGGATTGGGATAGAAGAGATCCTGATCGCCCATCTCGAACCAGTAACGGATCGGCTTTGTGGGCGCGCTCGGGATCAGCGGCGCGCCGGGCGCCTCCGACGGTGTGAGCACGCCGGCCTTCACGGTGAGGTTGGGGCCGGCCGGGCCCGCCCACGGGCTGTGATATTCCCAGGCGCCGCCGCGCAGCGACGGATCCCACGGCCATTGCTGGTTGACCATGGTCGGCGAATAGGCCAGCACCCGGTGATAGAGCTCGGGATGGAACCACGCCATGGTGAAGGCCGCCGTGCCGCTCGAGCTCAGCCCCATGGTCGCGCGGCCCTCGGGGTCCTTCGTGAGCTTCACCCCGGCGCGCTGCTCGACGAGCGGCAACACCTCGCGCTCGACGAACTGCGCATAGGTCCCCGACACCGTGTCGTATTCGCGCCCGCGCTGGGCGCCCTGCGCGTCCTGCCCGCCATTGCCGATCTGGATGGAGACCATCGGCGGCACGCGGCGCTGCTGGATCAGATTGTCGAGGGTGGTGTTCATGTCCTTCCAGGCGGTCGAGCCGCCGTCGCCCAGCACGATGAACGGCGTCTCCGTGCCGCGCACATAGTTCGGCGGGACATAGACGTCGATCGTGCGCGTCCAGGTGCCGGGGTGGCTGGTGGTGACGATCATGTTCGACTTGTCGCCCGGCGCCGTCGTCGCGATCATGATCGAGCTGTTGCCGCAGCCCGCCACATCGTCGCGGATCAGGCCGGGATTGTAGATCACGCTCTCCTTCGACGAGATCGTGAACGAGATGGTGGTGCCTTTCGGAACGCCGTCCTTCGCCACGGTCTCGGGCGCGGGCGCATGGGTCGGGCCGATGATGAAGTTTCCCTCGGCGCCGCCCGGCGGCAGCGTACCGTCGGGCAGCTCCGTCGCGCGCGGATAGTTCGGGTGGTTCGGATCGCGCGTCGGCGGTTTGGTGCTGAAGTCGAGGCTCGTCGTGTCGATGAAGAAGGGCGCCGCATGGTCGCTGGTGTTGGCGCCGGCGGGAACGACCATGTTCTGGGTGACGCATGCCGTCTGAGCCAGGGCGGCCGGCATGAGCCACACGGCAGACATCAACGTCCCCGTGAGAACGGCCAATATGTTGTTCATTTTCTTCTCCCGGAATCGGCGAGTCTCATATGCTCGTCTTCACGGGAAGTATGACGAGCGCCCGGCTGGCGGTCAATTCCCATGGAACCCATGTTAGGTTTTGGTCGCGATTCTGCACTATCGATGAACTGGCGCGACACCGAATGAGTTCGGCGCCCGGATCAAGCTGGGACCGAAGGGCTTTATGGCCACACCGTCGCCAAGCATGTCTCGCATAAGATGTTGTCGCCGCCGTAACTGCCCTATACGCACAACGTGACATCACCGGCGTTGGGCAGGCCATGAAACGATCAAAGTGCCGGACGACCGCCATAACCACGACGATTTTGAAATTCCGACGCGAGTTAACGCGCCTTGGCGTCGGATAGTGTGCGCGCGATCAACAGGGGAATTGCATGAGCTTGTCCGGCATTTTTGCACGAATAGTCGCGCTGATCGGTGCCGCCGCGCTGCTGTGGCGCCGGCTGCAGGGCGCAGCACCTGAGCCGGCCTGGGGCAGCGCTCCGGTGGTGCCAGTGGCAAAGCCGCAAGGAAGCATCCCGACGCTCAAGATGCCGACGGCCAGGGGGTGGACCGACGGGCAGATGCCAGTCGCGGCCCCGGGGCTCAAGGTCAATGCGTTTGCGACCGGTCTGAAACATCCGCGCTGGATCAACGTGCTGCCCAATGGCGACGTCCTCATTGCCGAGTCGAATCAGGTCGCCGGACCGGTCAGGACCGTGTTCAGCTATGCGATGCAGGCGACGATGCGACGGGCCTCCGCCCTCGGCGAAAGTGCGAACCGCATCACCTTGTTGCGCGACACGGATGGCGACGGCATCGCCGAAAAGCGCGAGATTTTTATGGAGGGACTGAACCAGCCGTTCGGCATGACGCTGCTGGGCGACACGTTCTATGTCGGCAACACCGACGGCGTGGTGGCCTTCCCCTATGCGGCGGGCGCGGACCGCATCACCGCGCCAGGACGTAAACTCGTCTCGTTCAAGCCGGGCGGGCATTGGACGCGGAGCCTGCTGCCGAGCCCCGATGGCCGGAAACTCTATGCCGGGGTCGGTTCGTCCAGCAATATCGCCGAGAACGGCATGGAAGTGGAGGAAGGCCGGGCTGCCATCTATGAGCTCGATCTGGCTGACGGCAGCAGCCGCATCTTTGCCGGCGGCCTGCGCAACGCGGTCGGCATGGCATGGGAGCCGCAGACCGGCGTACTCTGGACGGTGGTCAATGAGCGCGACGGCCTCGGCGACGAGACACCTCCCGACTATCTGACCTCGGTCCGCGACGGCGGTTTCTACGGCTGGCCCTATTGCTACTGGGGGCAGACGGTCGACGATCGGGTACCGCAGGATCCGGCCGCGGTCGCAAAGGCCATCACGCCGGACTATGCGCTGGGCGGGCACACCGCGTCGCTCGGTCTATGCTGGCTGCCGGCCGGCACGCTTCCGGGCTTTCCGGACGGCATGGCCATCGGGCAGCACGGCTCCTGGAACCGCAGCACGCTGAGTGGCTACAAGGTCGTGTTCGTGCCGTTCGCGAACGGGCACCCGGCCGGGCCGCCGCGGGATATTCTGACGGGATTCCTCGCACCGGACGAGCGGGTGTCCTATGGACGACCGGTCGGGGTAACGCTCGGTCCCGACGGCTCCGTTCTGGTGGCGGACGATGTTGGCGATGTGATCTGGCGCGTAACGGGCGAGCGGCAGGGCTGAGCGAGTCCGCGACCGCCTGCTGAGCCCATCTCCGCCAACGCTTGAAGCACGTATCGGCCATGTCCGCTCAGCGTCGCGAGCGGTGCGATGCACGGCAGACACACCGCCCCTGACAGAATTAAAGATCAACCTGGTCAGAGATTGCCAGCGCGTCATCAATCCGGTGCCCAAGTATCGCACGGTGCTTTCGAGTTTCGCATGACCTGGCAGGTACTGCACTGTGCGAAGCTTCAGAGTCGGATTTTGACCCAAACCGAAAATTGCCGTCGCTGGATTAGCGGGCCAATCCGCGCGTGCCAGCTCCGCGATTTGCGCCGGTCGACACTTCCGTTCGGCGATGGTAGTGGAGCTTTGGTCTTCGCTTCAATGGCAAACTAAAAAGGCCGCGCCTCGACGCGCGGCATTTAAAAGATGGATATTGAAGAAGCGGCTGGATCGGTGGGACGACACAGATAGAGCGGGATGACTTTTCTTCGAATCGTCATCCCGCTCTAGCTTTTGATTTAAGCATGATCTCCGGGCAAACGCTTCGCGTTTGTCCCGAGGGAAAACCGGTGCCTACTTTTCCGGATCATGCTCTAGTCTCAAAAAAATCTGGCGAATTCCAAGGAGACGCAGCATGTTGAAATCGATCGATCCAATTCTCGGCGCGGACGTGCTTTATGCGTTGCGCGCCATGGGCCACGGCGACGAACTCGTCATCTGTGACATGAATTTCCCGGCCGACGCGACCGCTCGTCAGACCGTGCTCAAGCGGCTCCTCCGTATCGATAACGTAACCGCCGGCCGGGCGGCACGCGCTATCCTTTCAGTGCTGCCACTCGATTCCTTTGTCGACAAGCCCGCTTTGCGAATGGAAATCGTCGGCAAGCCCGATGAGGTTCCACCCGTGCAGATCGAGGTGCAGACCGAAATCGACGCTGCGCAGGGCCGCCCTTCGCCAATGGGTTCGATCGAGCGATTTGCCTTCTATGAACTCGCGAAGAAATCCTATTGCGTGATACAGACCGGCGAACGTCGCTTCTATGGCTGCTTCATCTTCAAGAAAGGTGTCATTGCGCCCGACGCGGCTTAGCTCAAACGGATCGACAAGACCCGAGCGGC
>Ga0137418_10000838_pt1 | contig 28223 bp, 27 predicted proteins | sample CZODoug3_1_2_16f_FD_122242 | JGI IMG/M metagenome (GOLD analysis project Ga0137418, IMG submission 122242) | Vadose zone soil fungal communities from Angelo Coast Range Reserve, California, USA - CZODoug3_1_2_16fungal (Hybrid Assembly) | ecosystem: Environmental > Terrestrial > Soil > Vadose...
TTGAGCGAGCGCGGCCTGACTCATGGCTCGGAGATGCGCCTCCGCGTGAGCGCGGACGTTGGCGAAGCCCGCGGGATTGCTCATATGCGCGGACTGGCCGGCTTCGGAGTTGGCCCAGCGCTTGCATTCCTCGAATTCCACGGAATGGTCGTCGAGCAATTGATCGACGGGCACCGAGGGCAGCACCAAGGTTGGCGACTGCTGACTAGTGACTGGTGACTGGTGTTCGGAGCCTGCCTCGATCGAAGCGTCACCCATGCGCACGGATTGTGACGGGCTCGCCGCGGCAGTCGCCCCGACAGGCGGAATTGCAGAAGAGGGATGCGGGGCCGCTGGCAAACTCACAACGATCGGCGCGCTTGCTAGCAGTTGCTGAATCTCGCGCAACTGTTTGTTGCGGGAATCCTCGCCGGGTATGACCATCTCGCTCAATCCAAGAACATTTTTGATGTAGCCGAGGTTTGCGGGCTCGGTGAGCGCGCGTTGGATCACTGGATCGTTGATGCCGAACAACTGCTGCAGCACGCCACGCTGTTGTGACTTCAACCGCGGAAAAGTTTCGTCGGCTTCCGGATGCACACAAATGTTGCCCTTCAAATCCGCGGTGCGAATCGATCGCGCGTCGAGCACCCCGTCCGGTCCAAGTAGCGGAATCTCCACATCTTCAGGCCGATTTTTGCGAAAGGAATCGACCGCGAGCAGCAGCACGTCCGCATAAAACTGTTTGGTGCGCCGCCAAACCATGCCAAGCCGGCCCATCGCTTGATCGCGGGCCATCGCGTAGCCCGACGCCGTCTTCACGTCCTCCATGTTTCCGCCGAAAATCGCGGGAAACATTCCAGTAAGGAATTGCGCAACGGGACCGATCAAATCCTGCTGGTGGCGAATCATGTCCGGTGGAACTTGCGCCGGCGCGGGCTGGAAAAACCCCGCCGCCAGCGGCTGGCCCGGGCGCGCGCGCGCCGGAAAATGCGCCGCGGGCTCGGCCACCTGATTCGCCAACGCATCAAAATCCAATACTTGCGGGTCAGCGTAGATCGGCGGAATGCCGTACTCGTACGTCTCCGCTTGCATGTTGGAAAGTACGTTGTAGCGCTCCTGCACTTGCACCAAGGAATCGCCGACGCTGGGACGGTTCTGTCCATCACCGGGCAACGCATGCAGCACGCGCCAGTGGTCGTCCATGGATTCGCTGCGCGATTCGCAATAGACGTCGCCCGCAAACGCGACATAGCAGCCGTCGGGAAACATCGCGAGCAACTCGCCGCGTACGGCTTCGTCTTCAATCGCGTAGAACGCCCACGGCCGCAGCCAGGTGCGGTCGAACGTAATGAGGTTCATCAACGCGTCGCCAGGGTGGATCGACGGCAAGCCCTGCTCGACGCTCAGCCGCGAAACTCGCGCGTAAACATCTTCCGAGCCTTGCGACGGCGCGGACTCAATCTTATTGGCCGCCAGCGGGTATGCCGCCTTCAACTTTGCGCGATGCACTTCCGCCTGCCATTGCAGGTACGGATACTCGTGCATCTCGTTGGCCCACACCGGTGTATTCAGCTCGAGCCCGCCCGCGATGGAGATTACTTCTTGCCCGTTCGGCATGCGGCGCGATCCAGCAATGCGCGGCACCGTCACCCGGTCCGCCTTGCGAAGATTCTCTTCACGCAGCGCGGCCCCGCAACCCGGACAGTTGGTTGCCTGTAGGGGCGCAGTACCTGTCCCGATCCTATCGGGATGCTGCGCCCCTATCTCCGAGGCGCCTTCGCCGTCTCCCCAATTCTCATTTTCAAATTTCGATTTCCCAGTTTCCTTCCGGCACTCCGGGCAGACGTAGACATCTTCGCCTAGCGGAATCTCCAGCGCTTCAAGCACATTCTCTTCGTGGAAACCGAACCGCTGGCCATCAGCGACGTAACGGACGTAGGCGCCAAGCTTCCCGTCAGTCCACAGAAAATAGCCTACGGAAGTCAGCAGCTGCTCGACGTGATTGTTTTGCTCGACGAGCTGGGCCACGTCGCTCGCCGCGCGCGCTGCGGCAATATCTTGCAGCGATTGCGACGACTGCGGGTAAAACCGCACGCTTGGGACGTCTGACGAGAGCAACGCGACGAACGACAGTCCAAATCCCTGATAAAAATTTGTGACGAACTGGTAGCGCGGCATCTCTTCGAGCGCGCGATCGTCGCTCGAACGGTTTTCATACGGCAAATGCCAGTTCATGTCGTTGGGATTCCACCAAGCGTATTGCAAGCCCTGCCAAAAGAGCCGCGCCTGCCGAATCCGCCGAATTTCGTGTCGTCGCGCAACGACGCCTTCCTGGCGGTATTGCCGCACCAGTTCGCGCAGCGCATTCACCAGTTCCGGCTTCACTTCGTCGAGCCGCTCGTTGTTCGGCCCCAGGTCGACGGGCGCATCAGCGGCGCCAGCATCTTGCTGGCCCGCGCCATTGCCCCTGTAGCTCACCCCTTCAGAGGTGCCGCTTTTCCGACCCGCCAAGGCGGGCGAAATCGCCGAAGAGACGCCCTCAGGCCTTAAGGCCTGAGCTACAGCATTGCCATCCGCCGGTGCGATCGCGCCCGGGACGCCCGTCCAAGATTCAGCTGTGTGGTAACGGTCCATTCGCCCTCTCAGAAAATGTTTCGTCAATGTTCACAGCCGCGTCGCGATTAGCGCCAGTCTCGCGCCAAGCTTGCAGTTGGTGCCAGGAGCGCCTGCGAAGGCGCGGCAACAACTGGGGTCTAGGCGCCTCGGGAAACTCCACGGGAGGAAATCCCGCCGTGCCCAGCAACGAATTCATCAGCGCGCGGTTCTCGGCTCGCAGACGCGACACTTCTTCCTCCAGCAATCGAACGTAATTCGACCGCCAGAGCTGTTTCAGTTTTTCGAACATGATTAGGGGCACACCACGCCGCGCGCAGATACTTCGGCAATTTGTTGGCTGAAATCAGCCACCTGCAAAAGGGGACACTAGGTTCGTGACGGGGTCCGCGATCCGCTTTTGAAAATATTGATAACGAACACGATGACGCTCAGGACCAACAGTCCGGTAAGCCACTCAAATTCCGGGCCAAAGTACAGCTCCAACATCTTCGAGACCAACTTCTGCTCCCAGGCCATGAATACACGCACCATGTCGAACACCGCGATGATGGTCACCATGAAATGCAGGCGGTTCAGCGACTCCTCGAAAGCGATCTTCTGCGTATCCATCAAGAACTTGTAAAGCAGCGCAAAAATTCCGAATGGCACGGCCGCGACCAGCCATAAGACACCGTAGGGCAGAAAATGCATCTGGCCGGAAATCGGAACCGGAATCGGGAACGACGGCACATTCAGAATGATCGAGATGAGTCCGCCGCCGACAAAAAACGCCGCTCCGATGCCGAACAGTTTTACCGGTGATTTCGGCCAGCCCATGTTCTTTGGGCTCGGGTCCGCAACGTGCTCCGGCGTCCTCTTGGCGCTGGGCACCACCGGGAGCAACGGCACTTCCCGCTCTCCGTTCACGTAAGACCACATCACATTGCCGATGAAGACAGCTTCGCCGAGAAGCGTGATCCAGAAAAGCAGACTGCTCGGAAGATCCGACTTCGTCTGTGGAAGCAATACTTCCAGCGCGCCAAAGAGCAGCAGCGCCAGGCTGCCGCCGGCGTGCCACAACCCCACGCGGCGGTCGAGATCGCGATGGATGAACCGCGGCACTACGCGATACTGCGCGTAGAAGAAAATGAAAATCCAGATGGCCGTGAAACAGTACGAGGCCAAATCACGTGCGCGGAAGTACGCGTCTTCCATCGAGCCCACATGGCTCGCAATGTAGATGGCCGCGCCGCCGCAGCCCACCAGGCACAGAAGCGCGATAAATCGGAAGAGCTTTTCCGGGAAGCTTTGCTGCTCCCAAAGCGGCTTCTCCACCGGCTCGTCCTCCTGACTTTACCGTAACACCTCCGTTATCCCAGCTAGCTGTGAAACGCGCCTTCTGACGCCAATCCACTACCTTGACCGTCTGGGCAATTTCGCGGGACGAAAGAACTTCTTGGCTTCGCCTTCGAGCCGCTGGTAATGAATCACGCGCGAAGTTTGGTCGGTCGCGCTCACTTGACGCGCAATTTGTTCGCCCAGCGGCATGCCAGTCACAAAATGCGGCGTGCCCCCTGCCGAATTATAGGGCGGGGCCTGCCCCGCCCTGGCCGGCATAAAAGCCGGTCCCACACCGGCGAGTCTTACGCCGGAGACCAATCCATACCGTGCCGAATCGGCCGAATCATCGCCTTCCACCTTGCGAATATCTTCCCGGCGGCGTTCGTCGCGCACTAGCTGCGGAATGCGCTCAATCAGTTCCGCGCAATTCTCACTAATGAGCCAGCAATTCGATTCCAGCATCTGGTACATCAACTGCCAGCCGCCAATGCGGTCGTCATCAGCCGGCGACGGCCGCGGCAATCCGTTGGCGAGCAGCACGTCGCCGAGCTGCTCGGCAAGCGACGCTTCCGAAGTGCGGTGCGCAAACGCGTCAGGAGAAAGAAAGACTTCGCGGATTTGCTCGCGTCCGCTGCGTTCCGCAATAGCCTGCGCCAGCATGCGCGGCGAAAGGTTGTTTTGCACGAACTCGCGATAAGTGACGATGCACGAAAAACCAGTAGCACCGGCATCTTGCCGGCGATTTACACCTTCAGCTCCGGGAACAAACGCCGGCTGGAAGCCAGCGCTAGCCGGAACGGCGCAATGCCAGTACACCGCGCTGGGATGATGGAAACCCCAGTCGACGGAAATCCATCGCGGCCACCACGGCTCGAGCCGGACGTCTTCCGGCCGCGCGGTGTGCCGGCCGATATCGAAAATGTTGAAGTATTGGCCGGCAAAAATGCTCCAGTCGCCATCAAGAAACGCCCGCCGCAAATGCTCCGGCAGCGCTTCGAGGGTACGACGGTACTCGACGTCGTTGGCGTAAATCGGATTGTCGTCGAGTCGCGCGCGGATGAATTCATAGTCGCGCGCGTCGTACAAACCATTTCGCTCAAATCCCGGAGGCGGAACTTGATCGACCCACAACGCCTTCACCCAGGCGTGACCGATGTTTCCCGGGTTTGTCGCGCCAGCCATGCTGCATCGGCTTTTTGGCACGCTGCACCGATTGCGCGAAGTCAGAAACTGCCATTGCTTCATCGTGAAGTGCGTCAGCTCGTCAATCCCGATGAATACGAACTCCGCACCTTGGTACTGGTAAACATCGTTCTCGTTGCGGCAGTAGCCAAAGCGCGTGGTCGAGCCGTTCGTCCAGGTGACGAGATGCTTCGCTTCGTTGTAGCTCTTGTAAAACTCACGCGGCACATCCCGGCGAAAATAGGCGAGCAGCGAAGACTCCAGCTCGGGGTAAGTCCGGCGAAGCAGCAGCGTGTCTGCGCCAGGCCACGCCGCCGCCTGCATCACCGCTTCCCAGAGCAGCGCTTTCGTCTTGCCAGGGCCGGCAGCTCCGCCGAAGAGCCTGTATTTCGCGGTGCTGTCGTGAAATTGCTGCTGGCGATCGAAAGGCCGATAGTGATCGCTAACGCGCACTTACCGGTAGATCTTTGAAAAACGCGCGCCGGCGATCCACGCTGCCACCGAAGCGAGCATGCCCGCCTTCAGACCAAACGCCAGACTATGCCAGGAGGCCAGAAACGTAATGACGAAACCGCCGACGCCCGCGACCTTTAGCACGTAGTCCAGATGAATGGCGTTGGTAAGCTTCTCGAAAAAAGACGTACTGGGAACGGGAACACTTGTCATTTTCTTGCTCCTTCAGCGGCGCGCCTGGCTACGGCGCTATCAATATCGATGACAATCGGCTGTGGCCCGTCGGACAGCACGGCGGCGCCCTTGTAGCGCATTTCGGTCAGCTTCTCCACGGCGCGCTGCCTGATCTTTTCGTCCTCGGCATTGAGCAGCCTTCGCCATGAGATGAACAAATCGGTGTTGCGATGAATCTCGTCAACGAATTCGACAGGATCTTCAGGCAACGGAGATGACCCGCCTGGAATTTCCTCTTTTTTCCCGTCTTCCTTCGTTGCGCTACCGTTGCGTGGTTGTTTTTCTGCCGCCACGAGCGCATGTCCATTTGTCTTTTCCGAATGGGGCGGCGCCACCTCAGCGTACGCTCCGCAGTCCGTGCCGGACGCAGTGGTACAGCTTGCGCCCATTGCAGCGGAGGCTCTGCGAGTGTCGTCAGACGCAGCTCGATCCCGCGGCACCGGGATCCCGCCCCAATCCGTGGAGTCCGGGGCATGACCGTTCACGCGGCCCTGCGGCCCGGCATGTCCGTTCGGTTTAATGGCAGGTTTGGGGTTTGACATAAAAGAGGTTCAGGTTTCAGTTCCAAGAAAAGAACAAATAATGGTCCGCCGGAGTCACGGCCTCCCGTGCATCAGCATTTTGTGGCCTGCGGGAGCGCAGTTCCCGCTTTTCCGCTGTCACAAATCACTCAGCAGGAAAAGCACCAGTGCCGCTTGCGCACTCCACACAGTGATCGACTGTCTGTTCCGCCCGATACCGCCGCCGCGCCCAGGAAATGACGCGATCTGCGGGAATCTCCGCACACTCGCAAACAAGTTTTAAGTATTCGGATTCCTCTGGATTGTCCGCGCGTAAATACTGCCGGGCCCGCGAGCACTCGAACGGCTCCGACCCGTTTTCATTACCAGTCGCCGCCATCTCCGCGTCTTCATGCGCCTGGGCCAGTACGGCTCTCCAGAGGCTACGTTCCGGCTCGCTCATGAATCCTTCAGAATGGGCGGATGTATGCCGCCGAGATTTCCCGATGCGGCTGCCTTTTGATAATGGATCGTGCTAAGTCTTGCCTTGTGGTTCTTTACTGTCTTTCTGAATAGAGCAGGCGGGCACTCCCGATCGCTCAGGAAAACCGCTCACCCATAATCCCAAAATTACTCCGCTCACCGTGCTCTCATGCGAGCAGCAGAATCGCGAGCCCCTCGGCGCCCTTCGCGTACAGCGAGTCCATGCATGCTTGCAAGTTCTGGAGCGGACGTAAGCTAAACAACGAGGCATGGAAACTCCGAAGGCCGCTACTGAAACTCCGAAACGCAGCCCGCGTTCGATTTGAAAACTAAAGTCGGGAAACCGCCGCGGACCGCAGTCCACAGCACAGGGTTTCTAGCTGGCGAGGTCCACGGTCGCCGTGACGGTGTTGGTGACCGTGGTTGCCAACACCCGAGCGAATTTTGCTGCCACGCTGGGGAATTCCCCGCGCGCGACATTGCCGGCGTTTACCGTGGCGATCGCCGCGCCTTCGTTTACATAGTCGGTATCGACATCGGTGTCCGACGTTTGCAACTGCAGCGCGATGACTCCCGGGGCGCCGCTAAAGGCGCAGCGGAAGGCCACCTTGATGGGCTCGCCTCCGGGACGCTGCACCAGCGCCACGCGCTGTGTCTTCGTTCCGCTGGTGAGGTTGCCATCGCCGGTAGCCCACACGTTCTGCGCGGCGCCGGCTTCGATGGAACTGGGTGGCAAGGTGTTGGCATAGGCTGGCATGAAAGCTCCTTGGATGTCACACAACTACTAGCGGCAGTGCTCAGCCCGGACAGGCGAGCCTGCTTCAGAAGTAGCGTTCGGACCGAAATCCTTGGGAGAATTGGACTTAATGCATTCCGCTGTAATGATGTAGGTGCGCGAAGTTGCGAAATGAGCTCTAAAAAGCAAAACGCCCCGATCAGGTCGGGGCGTGCTTGTCTACGAGAACAAGTGTATCACAAATTAAGGATTTGTCAAGACCTATTTTCACTTTTTCCAAATTATTTTTTTACTTCCGCGCTTTCAATCACTTGCGACGCACTTATTTTCCAGTCGTAAGCAGTGCTAGACTCTTTCAAAAGGAGTTTTCCGATGCCCTCTAAAAAGTTGTTTGTTCACTATCTCTTGGCTCTGCTGCCGGCGACACTCCTCCTCGCAGATCCCTACATTGCCGCCACCGCCGCGGAAGCCCAATCTTCACAACCACCTCTCCCGGCACAGTCGCAGCGGCCCGACGAGACCAAACCGCTTGAGGACAAGGGTGTCCGAGGCGCTCCACAGCAGCATGAGCCCGCCGCAGCGGAAATGAGTAAGAAAGAAACTGTCGCGTCTGCGTTTCTGCGCGGTCTGCAATACCAGGAGTACGAAGTGCGTTCCTCCGCCGAAGCCATGCCGGAAGAGAAGTATGGTTACCGCCCTGCCGAAGGCAAATTCAAAAACGAAAAGCCGGAGTTCGGCCCCGCGGAAGTCCGCACCTTCGCGCAACAGGTGAAGCACGTGGCTTGCGCGAATTTTGGTTTTGCCGCGGAGCTCGATGGCAAGACGCCACCACCGGGTTGCGACAAAGACGGTCCAAGTCCGGCGAAAACCAAGAAAGAATTGCTGACTTATCTGCGCGACTCGTTCACCGCAATCCGCAAGTCGATGGGCGCCATCGATGCGAAAAACATGTTCGACCCCATCGAAGGCCCTTACGCCGGCCCCAACACGCGTCTTGGCATCGCTACGGTTATCGTCTGGCACAATGCAGACCACTATGGCCAAATGACGCTATACCTGCGCGAGAACAATATCGTGCCGCCTGCCAGCCGCCCCCATCCCCCGGACTTGAGGGATACTTACTGAACTTCTTGTCTGGTACAATTTTTTTGTGAATCCTTCATCCGCCGTGCCTAGGGTCGCAAATATTCGCCTGCACCCCATCAAGTCCCTTGATCCTGTCTCCGTGAAGGAAGCGCGCATAGGCCCAGCCGGCGGACTCGAGCACGACCGCGCCTGGGCGCTCTATTCCGTCGATGGACAATGGGTGAATGGCAAGCGCACCGCGGCCATCCACTTGATCCGCGCAGCTTTCGCGCCGGATCTCAGCTCCGTCACACTTTCGGTTCCAGGCGACAAACGCAAGATCCCTACGAAGACATTTGCCTTCCCCGGCGACACGGCAGCCGCGTCCGAGTGGTTCTCCAACTATTTCGAGCAGCCCATCACCGTGCGCCATTCCCCCGAAGGCTTCCCCGACGACACCATCGCCAACGGCCCAACAATCATTTCCACTGCCAGCCTGCAGGCCGTCTGCGATTTATTCAACGGCATAGACCTCGACCAAGCCCGCCAGCGCTTCCGCACCACCCTCGAAATCGACGGCGTCCCCGCTTTCTGGGAAGACCAGCTCTTCAGCCAAGAAGAACGCAGTTCCGTCCGCTTCCGCATCGGCGAAGTGAATTTCGAGGGCAGCAATCCCTGTGCCCGCTGCCCCGTTCCTCCTCGCGATCCGCGCACCGGCGAAATCATTCCCGGCTTTCAAAAAATCTTCAGCGATTATCGCCGCTCGCACATCCCGGCGTGGACTACCGAAGCTCGCTTCGACCATTACTACCGCATGGCCACCAACACGCGCGTTGCCCCAACCGAATCGGGTAGAATCCTCCGCGTTGGCGATACGCTGGTTTTTTCCTGATTCCATCTTTGTCTCGGTTAGCACACAATGGCCACAGAGAAGCCTGGCGCCGCAACTCACCGAGATTCTCATCCCAAGACGCCTGACTACGCCATGGGTTCCACGGATCACGAACGCCAGCGCCTCATGCGGCAGGGCGCCATCCTGCGCGGATTTCTCGCCAGCGCTTTCCGCGCGGCGGGGATTGGCCCAGGCATGCGCGTCCTCGATCTCGGTTGCGGCGCTGGAGACGTGGCCATGCTCGCCGCCGATCTGGTCGGACCAACCGGCTCGGTCCTGGGCATTGATCGCGACTCCGCCAGCGTGGCCTGGGCCAACAAGCGCGTCGCCGAAGCCGGGTACAAAAACATCCGTTTTCAAGTCGCCGAATTTCACGAGTTCATGGACTCCCAGCCATTCGATGCGCTCGTCGGCCGCTTTATCTTGTTGTACCTGCCGGATCCGGCGGCGATCCTCCGCCATCTCTCGCAGCAACTTCGCCCCGGCGCCGCCATCGCGTTCATGGAGCCGGATTTTACCGTCGAGTCGCGCGTCTTCCCCGAGTTGCCCCAGTTCAAGAACGGTGGGTTGTGGATCAGCGAAGTTCTGCGGCGCAGCGGCGCGCGCCTGGACATGGGAATGCGGCTCTACGCCACCTACCGCGACGCGGGATTTGTAAATACTGCAACGGAGGTTTCTCACCTCAGCGGTTGCGGAATGAACCGTGAGATGGCCGAGTACTTTGCTGACACGCTCCGCAGCGTCCTCCCGAAAATCATCGAGTACGGCATCGCCACGCACGAAGAAGTCCAGATCGACACCCTGGCCGACCGCGTGGAAGCCGCCGCTCGAGAAGCCGATCCGCAATGGGTTGCCTCGCGCTACATTTCCGCCTGGGCGCGCAAACCGTAGCACCCGGCGAATATGCCTCCACTCAAAGACCGCGCCGAGAATGCCCCATCGCTACGCAAGCTGCGGCGTTGGTTCCGGCGCAGCTTTCTGAAGCAACCATGGATGATGGAAGATTTTGCCAGCCCGTTCTTGCAAGAAACTCTGCTGCTGGACAAGGCGCGCTGCGAAGCCTACCGCGAAGCGATTCATCGCACCGTGAAACCAGGCGATCTCATCGTGGATCTTGGCGCTGGAACCGGCCTGCTTTCTTTCTTCGCGCTGCAGGCCGGAGCGCGCCACGTATACGCCATCGAAATGAGTGACATCGCCGATGCCGCCGCCGAATTGATCGCCGCCAACGGCTTTCAAGGCCGCATCACGCTGATTCGCAAGAACTCCAAGAGCGTGCGCCTGCCGGAGCGCTGCGACGTCCTGGTCAGCGAAACGCTCAGCGCTTTCTGCTTCGACACCGAAAACATCATTGACTTCATCGCCGATGCCCGCGAACGATTCCTCAAGCCTGGCGCGCGCATCATTCCGGAGTCCGCGGACACTTTTCTGATGCCGTTTTCTTCCGATGCATTCGGCGCTGGCCGCCTCCCGCCGCGCTACTACGATCTCGATTTCAACCCATTCCGCAAACGACTCTTTAAGTCTTACGGAATGGTGCAAGCCTCCGGCCAGCCCTTTCTCGCGCTTAGCCAACCTTCGCTCGTTTACCACATCGATTTTCAGAAGGACACCGCGAATCCCGGTAAGACTTTCTCTCCGTTTCGCATCACCGCCGCCGGCCGCCTCGATGGTTTCCTCGGCTGGTTCGAGGCCCGCCTCTGCGAAGGAGTCACGCTCAGCAATTCACCCTACCTGCCGTTGACGCACTGGTGGCAGTTTTATCTCCCAGTCCAGGAGCAGCCTCACTATCGCGCCGGCCAGACCATCCTTCTTAACCTTGACCCCAATATCATCGCCGGCGAAGCCCGGTGGAAATACTCCGTGCAACTCGCCCAGTCGAACTCTTAAATCGCTCCCTGATCGATCTGGACTCGAGTTGGGAGAGCCACTCCTGAAAGCGGCTCCCCTTCTCGTCCATCGACACCTATTGCAGGATTAGTGCTTAACGGCAGCCTTCGCGTACTTATCGAACTGCGCCTTAGGCCCGCTCCAGTCCGGTGTTGTCGGCGCCGTTTTGAATACATCGCGATTGCCGAGGGCGTGAGGAGTTCTGCAAGCCACGCCCGGCGATAGAAACGAACTGGTCGGTTTCGCAATGTCGCTGACCATCCAGGAACTGGAATCGCAGGTGATGATCTGCCCTTGCGCATTTCCCGAGAAAGTCACTCCGCTAAAATCCGCACTGGAGTTGACGAGCGCGAGAATCGCCGGCCCGTTGTTCTGTGCCACTTGGCCGCCGCGAAGGAAAGCTTCCGAGTTGCCATCCACACGAATGCCAGCGCTGCGCGGGTCCGAAACCGTCCCGTTTCGCAGGATCTGGTTCGCGCCGTTAAAGTACGCTTGGCTGTTGGCGTAGATATCCACGCCGGCGCTGGTATGGTCCGTAATTTGCGCGTTAACGGCCCCGCTGATGTCAAAGAAGGTGACCTGACTTCCCAAACCAGCCGAAACCCCTACGGGTCCGTTGCCCTGAATCACATTTGGCTGGCCAAGACTGAAGAAAGAGATCTCCGAGTTCTCTTGGAGAAAAGCTCCGCCGGCCTGGTTCCCGGAGATTGTGTTCGGACCAAAAAGGCTGCCGATTTGCGCCCTCGCCCCACCAAGGAGTTCGAGCCCATATCCGGGATTCGTTCCCACGCCGGAAACATTGTTCGTTATGGTCGTGGGGCCAAATGTCGAAAACACGCTGCTCGTGGACTCCCAAACTCCGGGTCCACTGTTGTTGCTGATGTCGACGGATCCGGCAAAGGCAACCAGCGCGACGAGCGAATGGCCGTTGATATTGATCCCCCCGTTGCCGTTGTGGTCAAAAGCTCCGCTGGCCCCGACGGTCACATCGGACATTCCGTTCACGCTTAGCCCCATTCCGGCATTTCCGCTGCTCGAGCAAACGTTCAGCGAAATCCCCCTGCTATTAGAAACCGAAACACCGTTTCCCGCTGTGTTGGTCACGTTAAGCCCGTAGAGGAAAATATTTTGTGCATTGTTGATGGTGATCGAGCCGTTGATAGTCGCCGTCTGCCCAAAATACGCGCCCACATTCAAACCGCTCAGGCCGTTTAGGGAGACATTTTCATTGCAAGGCCCGGTCACCAGAATGAATGAGCCGGGAGTGGCGTTCGGCAGCGCTGCGGTGATGCTCGCGTAGGCAGAGGTGTTTACTCCCGTGCAATCAACGATCAGGACCTGCGCCCGGACACCCGTCGGACAAACCAGGAACATCGCAAGTACGGGGATACTCCAAAACATACTACTGGCCGTCAGCTTCTTAAACGTTTTCATGGTCGCTCCTTGGGCTGCGGCCCGGCCCCGCCAGCGAAGAGCCCAGACCTGGTGCGGCTCTGTTTCGGCTGAGATTTCCGTTGCCTTCAGCTGCGTCCATCCTGGGACCGCGCCCCAGCGCTCCGCAAGCGACAGGAGGCGACAAGCGTCTCAAAGGTGCGGATTGTCGTGCTTTGTCGCCGCCGAACCACTTGATTTCGCTCCGTTCGCACACATGGAACGGCCTGCCCATTCCTCCGGAGATTCTCTACGTCGAGGAAACGAAGTACTTTCGCGGTGGAAACATGCCCCGGCTAAGAAGCTCTTTTCCGCAGCGGTGGCGGATCTGCTCGGTCCAGTTCACCCAGCTGTGCTCGCTCAAACCAAGAAAATGCCGCGCGTTCTCATACGGCGCCATTCCCAAATAGTAGAGCCGGAACAGCACCATCCGCGATGCCCAGTCCGGTCCGTCCAGGGCGGACTTGCCGGCCAGCGCGAAATCGGCCACCCACTCGCTCAGCCGCGGCCGAAAATCCGGCCGCCACAGGAACTTCCCCGTGTCCTTCCAATTGAGCGCCGAAATGCCCCGCTTCGTCTCCAGCACTTCGCGCGCTCCGCGGTACACTTCCCAGCACACATCAAATGCCAGCTCCGGTTTGACGCTCATCGCTCCTCCGCCGCGCAGCTAGCGCGATTCATCAAGCCGCCTGTTGAAGCGAATTCTGCCTCTCACCGCCCCGCAATCGGGCGCCCTCGAACTTCCTGCAAACCGCCCTTTTGATCTGGTATTCCCAGATGGTCCCGAAGTCCTCGCCGCGCAACGTCCTTCCTGCCGCACGCTGTCTCTTTTCCACCGCGTACCCGCCGTATTCCGGTTTGCGCAAGTGCCGCAGCTGCGCCGAAATGCTCGCTGGCGGGTAATGCGTTAGTTTCGATAGTTCGTCCAACGTCAACCACGTCTCGCATTGCCGCGCGCTCAGCATCACATCGCACAGCACATCGCGTTGCCGCCGCCTCGCGATCCGCATCAGTTCCCTTCTCTGAGTTCTCAGCATCTTCGCCTCCTTTTCCGCCGCTTTCACTCCTCGGCTGGAAACTCTTTCGTGTCGACGCTCGTCACGCTGTCGCATTCTTCCTCTTCCGCATCATCCGGCGTCCACGCCGTGCGCTCCGGATCTTCATAATCCCCAGCGCAAGCGCTGCAAGCGCGCAGTTCACTCGCACCATGCGCTCCAGAAATGGAGTAAATTCCGTCTTGACCCCCGCGCGGTGCGGGAGTCGCGTGTTCTCGCCGCCAAACTTTTCCACACTTTTCCACAGTCCCTTACCCCTTCGTTCATCTTGACTGTAATTAATTAAGTGTTAACTTACGCCTGTCGCTTCTCCAGGAGGCCCGCGTGAACCATTACAAAACCCAACCTCCGTGGGAGTTTCTGCTCTCCGCTTCGCGAAATTCGCTGCAGAGCTATGAACTCTCGCGGCTTAGCCATGCCGCCAATCTCCGCAAGGAGATCGGCGCGCTTCTCGACCTTTGGATCGAGGAAAATTCCGCTGCCATGCTGGCCCGTTGGCTCATGGAGCAGCGGGAACGTCCCCAGCACTTGCCGGAAGACGCTCCGGCCATTGAAACTCTTCCGAAGAATGGACATGGCGCGTCCGATAATTTTTTTGCTGATCGCTCCGTCGCGCCACCCGCAAACCGAGGCTCCGCGTGACGTGAAAACGATTTGCCGGTGTTCCACCCGCATTTTGTTTCTTGCTTTGGCGTCCCCGAACCCACGGCCGCGCAGCCCCGGAAATGTGCCCCGCCTCGCAGGGCCTAACCGTTGGAATTCTCCCGCCCCAACGTTCCCGCTGAACGCCTCGCACCCCCGTGCTTCCCATCGTCCTTCCCTGAACATTGCTGCCATCGCGTCCATCCGCCTCATCGCAGACTTACGTCTTGGCTTCTGTATATTTATTAGAGGACCTAGATTGAGGGAGGCAGCAATGACAGCTCAGCGATGCGCTCGGGCACACCGCGACCAGAGGAACATCAAAATGCGGAATTAGAGCGAAAATAAACTAACGAGCGGAGGAAACGGGGGTAGCAGGCTCTTTCTCAAGAAGCTGTTCTTTTCGGTAAACCAGCGAGTTGATGTCGTAGGTCGCGAGTTCAAAACCGTGGCCGTGCGTGATCGCATCCGTCGGACACGCTTCCACGCAATAACCGCAGAAAATGCATCGCGAATAATCGATGTTGTAAACGCTGGCGTAGCGCTCCCCCGCGGAAATGCGGTCCGCATCCGTGTTTTCGGCGGCTTCGATATAAATGCAATTTGCGGGGCAGGCAGCGGCACAGAGAAAGCACCCAACACACTTTTCCAAACCGCTTTCATCACGGTGCAGGACGTGAATCCCGCGGTACCGCGGCTGAAAGTGCACGGGTTCGTAGGGATAGTTTTCCGTGACTGTTTTACGAAACATATTGCGAAAGGTCACGCTGAAGCCCTTCACCAGTGCCCCAAACGTCTCGCCCACTTCGCGGATGATCGATGCCATAATCTACGAGTCTAGCAAACAGGTTCGAGGCGGGCAAATCCCGCCGCGGCTGCAGTTCTCCTGTCGCTCATGCTTTCAAGGACTGAATAATCTGTTTCCCGTGAAAGCGTCCGTTTTCGATGAAAATCTCACCAGTGTGCCGGCCGCCGGTGACCACGCCCGCCAGGTAGATCCCCGGCACATTGCTCTCCAGCGTCTTCGGATCCAGCGCCGGTCTGCGGCTTTCCGGATCAAGCCTTACGCCCAGGCCTTCGATAAACGAAAAGTCCGGGTGGTATCCCGTGAGGGCGAATACCTGTTTCGCGGGGACTCTTTTCGTTTGCGCGTGCTGCTCAATAACGACTTCGTCTTTGGTGATTTCCTCCACTCGTGCGTTGAGTAGCGCATGTATCTGGCCTGCCTTGATGCGGTTTTCAATATCCGGTCGAACCCAGTATTTGATCGACGCGCCAAGATCCTTCCCGCGGTGCACCAGGGTGACGCGCGCCCCATTTCGATAGAGATCCAGCGCGGCTTCTGCGGCGGAATTTTTTCCGCCGATCACCACCACTTCCTGATTCCAAAATTCGTGCGGCTCGGAGTAGTAATGCGCTACATGCGGGAGAACTTCGCCGGGCACGCCTAGCAAGTTCGGTAAATCGTAGTAGCCCGTCGCCACCGCAATTTTCTTGGCCAGGTATCTCTGCTGGGCCCCCTTCTCCGTTGTCGTCACTACCGTAAAGTTTCCGTCCAGGCCGTCGACTCTCAGCACTCTCTCGTAAAGCCGCAATTCTAGCGCGTAGTGCTCCGCTGCTCTTCGGTAATATTTCAGCGCCTCGACCCGCGTTGGCTTTTCCGCCGCGCAGACCAGCGGCAAGTCGCCGATTTCCAGAAGCTCCGGCGTCGTAAAAAAAACCATGTTCACCGGATAATGAAAAATCGAATTGCATAGGCAGGCTTTGTCGATGACTAGGGGCCGCATCCCCGCGCGCTTGGCCTCAATGGCCGTCGCCAGGCCCGTCGGCCCCGCGCCAATGCAGATAATGTCGTAGGTCTCCATAAGCGAATCAGTTTGCCGTGAGTTTTTTGGAATTGCAAACTGCCGCAGCTTTACTGCAACGGAGGCACGTCAAGGAGTTCGGTGAGCTCCCGCCGGAACGACTCAAGTTCTTTCAATCTTTCAGGCGTCGCTTCCACTTCCTGTTTCTTCCAAACAAAAACTTCGCCGGGGCCGCGTTTTAACTTCACGCTGAGATTCCCCTCGACCAGGAAGGAAGGAGGCGCTAAAAGTTTGAGCCCGGCATTCGGCACTGGCGCAAGCAGCGCAGCGCAATTCCCCTTCCGCAAGCAAAGCGCGCTCTCGTAGGGAGGAATCGCGATCGGGCGAAAGCCCGCCGCAAACAGCCGCTCGGCCACTTGCATTTGCTGTGGGCTGAGTTCAACCATTGGAGGATGGAGATGGGCCTTCGCGCCCTCGCCTTCGGGAAGGGCCCACTAGTCTAATTTAGACTAGTCCGAACTAGTCTAAATTAGACTAGGCCGCGGTCGAGTCCGCTTCCGAAGACGACCCTTCGAGCTGCGTCAGGATTTCCCGCAGCGTGGTGATGAGCTCGTCGCGCGAAACGTGGCTCTTTTTGAACTGAATCCTGAACTTAAATGTCTCCGTCGGCGGCTCGAATTGAAAGATGAACGGCTGCGGCCGCTGCGGTCCGGCGTGCTCTTCGCGCCGCTCGCGGCGCGCCTCGTCGCGCGTCAGTCCTCCCTGCATGATGCGGTGAAACATTTCGATCATTCTTTTTTCAGTCGGCTGCCGCGCAATTTGGAGCAAGAGCGACTTGGAAAGAATTCCGTGCTCGACGCACTTTTTCCGCAGCGACTCGGGAATATTGCGCAGGGACAGCGTCTCTGTTACCGAGGACCGCGCCCTGCCAATCTTTTTAGCGACGTCCTCGTGCGTATATTCAAATTGCGTGCTCAGCCGGTGCAACCCATCCGCTTCTTCGAAGGGCGTCAGATCTTTTCGCTGAATATTCTCGATCAGACCGATTTCCAGGGTCTCCGCGTCATCCGCGGTTTTTTCGATGCACGGCACCTCGCGCAAACCGGCCGCCCGCGACGCGTGATAGCGCCGCTCGCCCGAGATGATGTGGAAGCAGTCCTCGCGCGGAATGTAACGCACCAGTAGTGGCTCCAGCACGCCTTTCTCGCGAATGGAATCCGTGAGTTCGCGCAAGTCACCCAGCGCTTTGCGCGGCTGGTCGGGATTGGGGCGAATCTGGTCCACGCGAATCATGCGCCCTACTGCCGCGCCGCTATAACTTGTCAGCGATTCCACATAATGTGCGTCATGCCGCATCTTCAGCGTGATGGGTAGCCCGATTCTCTTCGACACGTTGAATTACCTCCCCTGCCAATTTCTTGTACTCGACCGCGCCGGGTGATTTCGGCGCATACGTCAAAATCGTTTCTTTGTAAGCCGGACTCTCTTCCAGCCGTACATTCTTCGTGATTTTCGTCTTGAACAGCACTTCGCCGAACACCGAGCGGATTTGCCCGTGGGTGTCCTTCGAAATATTTGTCCGTTTATCAAACAGCGTAATCACAACACCAAGAACTTTCAGTCCAGGATTGGGACGCGCGCGAATTCGCTCGTAAGTTTCGAGCAGGTCGTCGGTACCCTCGATCGCGAAGTACGCCGCCTGGATAGGCACCAGCAAGTGCGTGGAAGCCACCAGCGCATTCACCGTCAATATTCCCAATGACGGCGGAGTATCGAGCACCACGTAGTCATAATCTTTCAGGATGGGAGTTAGCGCATCTTTCAATTTGAAGGGCGCATCGAATTGTCCCGCCAGCACCTGCTCGAGCTTTGCAAGAGCCAGCCGTCCGGGCCCGAGAAACAAGTTCGGATCTTTGGTCGGCTTGATCACCGCAAGCATCGTCGCGCGGCTGTCGCTCAAGACGTCGAACATCGTCGTGGCAATCTCGCCGGAATTGTAAAATGCGATCGTAGAGTTAGCTTGTGGATCGAGATCAATCAACAGGGTGCGCTTGCCGCGATGCGCGAGCGCCGCGGAAAGATTGATCGCCGTCGTGGTTTTTCCGACGCCGCCCTTTTGATTCGCAATTGTGATGATGGCAGTCATCTGTTTCTGCCTCCGCCCGCACGCGAATAATCGAGCCGCAACGCTCCGGCAACTGGGTTGCTATATATGGGTGCTGCCTCCAGAAAACCCCCAAGGCCTATGGTAACTCTACGTTTGCACCCCATTCATTGGCAAGCGAAAAGTGCAGTAATCAGCGGGAGGAGCGGTGGAAAACAGGAGGTTCGAAGCAGCGAAGCTGCCGGAGCGACTCCTAGAAATCCAGTCCCCAAAAATCGGGTGACGGTTCTAGCAGTTCCAGGCCGAGTTCCCAGCCCGCGCGGCCTTCGTGACCGCGCCATATGAGTATCGCTTCGCACGAGATTTGATTGATCAGGTTCACCAGGCGCAGCCTTTGTCCCACGACAAAGCCTTGTGGCACGATAGCAAGGCACCCTTTCGCGCCGATATCGACAGTGTAGCCCACAGCGCGCAAACTTCGCCCCGCATCGGACCACTCGACCGCCACCGCCACACGCGAATTGAGCCGCACACTGCTGCGGACATCCCCCAGCCGCGTTTCAAAACCCGAATCCTTCAAGAGCGCCACGCTATTCACCTCATTGCCCGGGCTCCAGCTCAGCGCCCCCGCCAGGCACACTAGTCATCCGGGCAAGTGGATCTGCCCGCAATCACCCAAGAAACTCAACTATCTTATCAGCCTAGGGATGTTTGTACCTGAGGTCAATGGAACTGCGTGCCCGGCTCGTTCCAGAAGTAACCCCGGTCTAAGTTTTTGCTTATCTTGAATCCTGTTATCTCGTTGAAAACAAAAGTACTAAATTGAGTCTTCCCAGGGCCGTGCTTTAGTTCCACAGTGAATTGCGTCTATTAAATCTTAGCCTGCGCCATCGTCCTTCCTTGGTGCGAGGAGGCACCGATGGAAGTGCATCAATCCGACCGCCGAAACTGTCGCCGCATTCAATTCAAGACCGCCCTGCGTCTTCGCATCTGGAAATCCGGATCCACCGAACGCAGGATGGAATCGGAAAACCTTTCAGAGCATGGGACCTTTTTTGCTTCCGATTCCCCTATTGCTATCGGTACGGCAGTCGAGATTCTGCTGAAAATGCCCGAGGAAATCACCGGAAAACCCACCACCGAGTGGCGATGTACTGGCCACGTCGTCCGTCTCCAACCGGCCGATGCTTCCCGGAGCCAGTTGGGCGTGGGCGTTCAATTCGATTGCTACGAAATTTTGCGCTCAAAAACGTCAGGCACTCTTTGAGCTCCCTAATTCACCAGGCAGATTGAGACGCGCCTCTGCGATTACCCCTCCGCTTGTGCTTGAACAGCTTCGCGGCCACATTACGCGGCGCCGCCGCTACTGGTTGTGCCCCTCCGGCCCGCGTTTGGAAAGTACAGGAGATTGACATGCAAAGGCGCGCTCTGGTAGTCGACGATGAACCAATTGTTTGCCAGATGATCGAAAAAATTCTGAAATCAGCCGGCATCGAAGCATTGACGCTCACACGGAGCACGGAAGCCCCCGAGATTCTCGATGAAGGAATGTTTGATGTTGTCTTCTTGGACTTGCACATGCCCTACCCCGATGGCATCGACTTGGCCCGCCAAATGCGCACTTCGCGATTCAATCGCTTGACCCCCATTATCATGCTCAGTGACGATCAGCGCCCTAGCGCCCTCTCCGTTGGATTCGCGGCTGGCGCAAGCTTTTTTCTTTACAAACCCATCGACAAAGATCGCCTCTTGAAACTTGTTCGCGCCACGCAAGGCGCCATGGAACATGAGCGCCGCCGGACCCGCCGCGTTCCCATTCAGTCCAAAGTTAGCCTCCAGTTTGGCGCGGAAAAACTGGAAGGCGAAACCGTTGACGTCAGCATGGGCGGACTCTTGGTGCACGCCTCTCGCATCCTGCCCCTGGGGTCGGCCCTGCGGATGAGCTTGCAACTATCCCCTCGAATGGCGCCCATCCAGGCTGCCGGTTCCGTCGTCCGCATTCTCAACGGCACTCAGATGGGGATTCAGCTGAACCAGCTCGCCCACTCCGAAAGTAATCGATTACAGGAATTCCTTTTGCACGCAATTCCCAACTCATAATCCGCCATCTGCTCACTCGCCACTCTTCACTCTGTTCGCATTCCACGTCCTGCCCGTTTGCTCCTTTTCCCCGCCCCGCTTACACTGATTTCTCGTGTCCTTCTACCATGCTTGGACTCGCCACACTTCGCGCCGAAATGCGCCCCACTCTTCGCCTCGCCGTTCCTCTCGTCCTTGCCGAACTTGGCTGGATGAGCATGGCTATCGTGGATACGATGATGGTCGGACGCCTCCCCAACAGCGCCACTGCCATGGGTGCCGTCAGCCTGGGCTCCAATATTTTTATCGTCTTGGCTCTCTTTGGCGGCGGCCTGTTGATGGGGCTAGATACGCTGGTCTCGCAAGCCTTCGGGGCCGGTCACCGCGAAGACTGTCATCGTTCACTGGTGAACAGCATCTATCTGAGCATCGCCCTGACTCCATTTCTTACTGCCGCTGTCTGGCTCCTTCCCACTCTTCTCTCCGGAATGCAAGTTGATCCCGGGGTTTTGGCCCTCGCGATTCCCTACACCAAAGCCCTGGCCGCGGGCCTTTTCCCTCTGCTTCTCTATTTTGCAGTGCGCCGTTGCCTGCAAGCGATGAACATGGTCCGGCCAGTAGCTTTCGCGCTCGTAAGCGCTAACATCATCAATGCGCTCGGCAATTACACCTTGGTCTACGGCAAGTTGGGAATGCCCGCTATGGGCGCGGTTGGTTCCGGCTGGTCCACGGCTATCTCTCGCCTCTACCTGGCCTCTGTGCTGGTGGGCTACCTGCTCTGGTACGACCGAAAACACCGCACCGAACTCTTGAGAACCCCAGTCGAAATTGACCTTCCGCGCATTCGTCGCCTCATCACACTCGGCTTGCCTGCCGCAATTCAGTTCACCTTGGAGAGCGGCGTCTTTGCCTTAGTTACTGCACTGATCGCCCGGCTCGGTGCCGTTCCTCTCGCCGGCCACCAGATCGCTCTGAACACCGTCGCATTCACCTACATGGTCCCGCTCGGTATCGCTTCCGCCGCCGCCGTGCGCGTCGGCCAGGCCATCGGCCGCGGAGATCCCCAGGCTGCCGGTGACGCCGGCGGCACCGCCATCTTTCTTGGCGCCTGCTTCATGGCCTGCGCCAGTGCCGCCCTTTTGCTTTTTCCGCGGTGGATCGCGCGCATGTACACCCCGGATGAAACCGTCATTCGCAGCACCATTCTCTTGCTCGCTGCCGGCGCTGCTTTTCAACTATTCGACGGCATCCAGACTGTCGCCACTGGCGCTCTTCGCGGCGCGGGCGACACACGCACGCCGATGTTTTGCCACTTCACCGCCTATTGGATTATTGGTCTTCCGCTGGGCGCCTGGTTGTGTTTCCGGCGTGGATGGGGTGCGTTCGGCCTGTGGTCCGGCCTGAGCTTGGCGCTCATTTTAATTGGCATCGTCTTGCTTTTCGCGTGGCGCCGCGCAGTTCGCCGGCTAATGGCAACCCCGGCAGGCATCCCTGTGCGAGCTTAATTTCAGTTAGGGTGTTGAGGGGGCCGGACGAGACCTACTATTACATCTTGTAGCGGCCGAGGTCCTCGTCAGAAAGGCCATCCAGCCATGTGCGGAGCTGCTCGTTGGTATTGCGCTCCGTAAACGCGCTGGAGATCTTGGAGTTCTTCAGCACCACTTCATCCACGAAGATTGGGCAATCCATGCGCAGTGCCAGCGCCAGCGCATCGCTGGGGCGTGAATCAATCGTCATCATCTGGCCTTCGCGCTCCACCCAGATCAGCGCGTAAAACGTATCGTCCTTCAAATCATTCACTACAATCTTCTGCACGCGCACTTCAAGCCCCAGCAAAACGTTTTTCAGCAGGTCATGCGTCATCGGCCGCGGAGTTTGTACTTTCTCGATTTCCAGCGCTATGGCGTTGGCTTCGTACACTCCCACCCAGATCGGCAGGATCGCCTGGCCCTGCACATCTTTGAGCACCACAATGGGCATGTTCGTGACGGGATCCATCATCAGGCCGCGGATCTTCATCTCCACTTCCATCAGGGCCTCCCGGGGTTATTGACGTGCTCTCCCACAGAACCGTTAGGCGTTGCTCCCGTGACTTTTACCTGAACGTAGGTTCCCAGAAGCTCTCGCTCTTGTGAAGTGAAATTTATCATCCGATGCGAGGTGGTATACCCGGTCCACTGGTTTTCGCGCCGCGATTTTCCGCTCACCAAAACTTCAAAACGCTCTCCGACCATTCGCGCGTGCTTTACTGCCTGGATTTCGCGCTGCTTATCCTGGAGAGCCGCCAGCCGCCGGCCCTTTTCTTCTTCCGAAATGGAGTCGCTCATTAAGAGCGATGGGGTATTCGGCCGCGGCGAATACTTGAACGAGAACATGCTGTCGTACTGAACTTCATCCAGCAAACTTAATGTCTCCTCGAACTCCGCTTCCGTCTCGCCTGGAAATCCCACAATAATGTCTGTGGTGATCCCAATCGCGCGCTTCGCTCCGCGAATCATGGCAATCTTTTCCAGATACTCTTCGCGCGAATAAGTACGCTGCATCGCCCGCAGCACTCTGGTCGACCCGGACTGTACCGGCAAGTGCACGTGGTCGCACACTTTCGGCTCCCGCTCGATCGCTTCCACAATATCCGGCGTGAACTCACTCGGATGCGAAGTCGTAAACCGCACGCGCCGAATTCCCTGCACCTCGGCCACCGCCAGCAGCAATTCCGAAAAACGCATCCCACGCGGCGTGGGGTCCGCGTAAGAATTCACCGTCTGCCCCAGCAGCTGGACCTCCGAGTACCCCAGTTCCGCCAGCTGCCGCACTTCCTTCAGAATGGAATCGCTCGCGCGGCTGCGCTCCGGCCCCCTCGTGAACGGCACCACGCAATACGAGCACGCCTTATCGCACCCCTCAATGATCGTCAGGTAGGCGCGCCAGGGATTGTCCCGCCGCGTCACGGGTGTTTCAAACGTTTCATCCGTGTCCGTATCCAGCCCCGTGACACGCGTATTCCCAGCCTCCAGCCGCGCTAACATTTCCGGCAGTTTGCTGTAGCTTGCTGAACCGCACACCAGGCTCACCCACGGCGCGCGCTTGAAAATATCTTCGCCTTCCTGCTGCGCCACGCACCCCAGAACTCCGATCACCTTGCCTTCGTTCTGCTTCTCCCGGAATTCCCCCAGCCGCGAGAAAACTTTTTGCGCGGCCTTTTCGCGAATGCTGCAAGTATTATAGAGGATCATCGAAGCAGCTTCCGGTGTCTCCACCTGTTGATAGCCACGCGAAAGCAGCAGCCCCGCCACCTTTTCCGAGTCGTGATCGTTCATCTGGCAGCCGAACGTCTCCATGAAAAACGTTCCACGCCGCCCAGTGGACGCACTTAAGCCCTCGGAATAAACCGCCGGGTCCGTCAGTCTTTCTAATTCGATATCGAAAGGTTTGCTCATGCCTGAAGCTCAGTTTATCATACCTGCTCTGCCCTACCCGGGGGTCGCATTCTTCCTCGAATCTGGCGAATCGCGCTGTAAGGGGAAAGCTCGCCTCCGGCTCCGCGCCGCTCTCGAAGTACAAGGCAATTGAACTGCACTGCTTGAGATAGCGTCGCCAACCGCGGGCCACGAATTTCCAGTCACTAGTCACCAGCCACCAGTCACTGTTTCCCAATAAGCAGCAAAATCAAAAACTTACGCATCCTATTTCTTGCGTGCTCTGGAGGCGTGTGCTACGTTTCTTAAGCCCAGAAAAATGTTGACCGTTATCGCGGTCACAATTCATCTACGCTCACTGAGGGGTACATCATTTTTCTGTTCACCACGTTTCTCGTCACCGATATCGGAAACATTCTTGCGCAAACCGGCTGGGTCGCCCGCGGAGTTCTGCTGCTTCTGCTGATGTTCTCCGTCATCTCCTGGGCCATGATTCTCCAGAAACTCGGCCTCTTCGGACGCATTCGCCGCGAAAGCGATCAGTTCCTCCGCATTTTTCGCGCCACGCGTGGTGTCGCTAATCCGCAAGCTCTCGCCAACGCTGGCTCCCCGTTCTCTACCGTTTATGCCGCCGGCTACCGTGAACTGCAGAGCCAGGTTGGCAGCGCCCCAGGCAATCCGCATCCGCCAAAGCTAAAAAGCTTGCAAGCCGTCACCGTCAGCATGCAACTGGCTTCCGCCGACGAGGTTCGCCGCGTCGAAAAAGGCATGTCCTGGCTGGCCACCACCGGCTCCGTGACTCCCTTCATCGGTCTCTTCGGCACCGTTTGGGGCATCATCGATGCCTTTTCCGGCCTCGGCAGCGCCGGCGCCGCCAGCCTCCGCGCTGTTGCTCCTGGCATTGCGGAAGCGCTCGTGACCACGGCCGCTGGATTGGGCGCTGCGATTCCCGCCGTCATCTTCTATAATCATTTTTTGCAGAAGATTCGCGACCTCGCCCAGCGCCTCGACACTTTTGCTCTGGAATTCACAGCCCAGGTCGAAAAGACATTTGACTAGAATTTCGCGGCCGCCCCACCCGGCTGCTTTCGAGGAATCGTGAAAGATGCCGCAACTCTCCAAATCGACGCAGACTTCGCTCTCCGAGATCAACATGGTCCCCTTTGTGGACGTGGTGCTGGTCCTGCTCATCATCTTCATGATCACCGCCCCCATCCTCCAGTCCGGCATTGAAGTCGACGTCCCCAAGACGCGCACCGTCAAAGACATCAACCAGGATCGGCTCGTTGTCACTCTGGACAAGGCCCAGCGCATCTACCTTGGCAATGACCCCGTCAATATTCACGAGCTGGGCACAAGAATCCGCGCACAAGCGAAGAGTACCCAGCGGAGCGTTTTTTTGAGGTGCGATGAAACCGTGCCTTTCGGCGCGTTTGCCGCCGTCATCGATGCCCTGCGGCAATCCGGCATCAATAACATCAGCATCGTCACCGAACCCTTGACCGAGCGTGCCCGGACGCAATAGCAATGCACACCGCCGTCGCCAACCCGGACGATCTCAAGCTCCAAAGCTACGTCATTTATTCCATCGTGTTTCATGCCCTGCTTTCGATAGCTGTGGTGGGAGTCTCGTTTCTCGAACGTCGCGGCCAGGACTGGGGAGGACCCGGCGGCAACTTCGGAGGAACCAAAGTAAGCCTTGTCCCCAACTCTGGCATTCCGATGCCCAAGCAACCGAACGTCACCGAGAGCAAGGCCGTCGATCCAACCCAAGGTCTTCACAAGGAAGAGCCTCCGAAACCGCCTGAACCGAAGACTGACGCCGAGAAGATTCCAAAATTCGATAAAGAAAAGCGCCTGCCGCCCTCGCCGAAATCCAGAACTCTTGAGAACAAGACGCCTGTTCACGACAATGACGTACCCTACGGTGGTGGCGGCAATCCTAACCTTCCGACAGGCCCTGCACAGACTCTCGGAGCATCCCCAGGTGTCTCCACCATTGGGCAAGGTGGAGGAGACTTTGGTTCCCGTTACCCCTGGTACGTGGATGCTGTCCGCAATAGGGTTCGCCAAGTTTGGGACCAGTCCACCATCGATCCCGCTACCCGGGCGGCTCGCCGCGCCCACGCCGTTGTTACTTTCAGAATCAGCTCGAATGGGTCTGTTTCCAACATTCGCATGTCCCAGAGTAGCGGCAACTCATCCATGGACTATTCGGCGCAGCGAGCGCTTCAGAACATTGACTCATTCCGCCCTCTTCCCAACGACTACATTGGTTCGTATGTGGATGTGACCTTTGATTTCGACCTTTCTTTAACGCAATAGTTTGGGGCTGGGTACGAATTTTCGTTTTGTAAATGCTTGGGGGTGCATGTGTTGAATTCTGGAACCTGTTTGAAGCGGCTGGTTTTCGCCGCAGCCGTCTTGGTCGTGGCACAGTCTGCGGTTGCTCAAGACCGCATCCGAATTGCCACCGGGCTCGGCGAGGCCAAACCTCGCGTGGCCATCGCCGATTTCGCGGCGCGCTCCGACTCTGCCAAATCCCACGCTGCTCTTTTTGCGCAGGTCGTTCGCGACGATCTCCAGTTCTCAGGCGTTGTCGAGGTCCCCAGCCCTAGCTTTTATCCTCCTCAGGCCCCCAGTGTCCCCGCGGAGCTTAAGCCCGCCCCCTGGCTCGAGCCTCCCACAAACACCAATTACTTGGGTTTCGGCAATGTTTCTGAATCCGCCACCGAAGTCGCCATCGAAGCCTGGCTTTACGATCTCCGCAATCCCTCTTCGCAAGCGGTTGTCGGAAAAGTTTATCGCGGCGCTCCCACGGACCTCCAGGTTCGCAAGTTCGCGCATCAGTTCGCCGACGAAATCATCGGCAAGCTTTCCGGTGGTCTCCCTGGTGTGGCCGGAACGCAGATCGCCTTCGTCAGCTCGCGCGGCGGCTCCAAAGAAATCTGGGTGATGGACTATGACGGCTCCAACCAGCGCCAACTTACCACCTTGAAATCGATATCTCTCACGCCCCGCTGGTCCCCCGACGCTTCGCGCATCGCCTTCACTTGTTTCCGGCCCTCGAACGGCCTCACCAGTGCGCAAATCTGCATGTTCTCGATGGATACCGGCAAACTCGTCTCTTTTCCGCCCTTTCGCGGGACCAATATCACTCCCGCATGGTCACCCGACGGCTCGCAAATCATTTTTTCCTCTTCGATGCAGGGCAATCCCGAGCTTTACGTGACCGATTTGAACGGTGGCCGCCCCAAGCGGCTAACCAACTCCAACGGCGCAAACATGTCACCGACTTGGAATCCGAAAACCGGCCAGACCGTGGCCTTCGTCAGCGACCGTGGCGGTACTCCCCAGCTCTACCTGATGAATTCTGACGGCACCAGCACCACTAAAGTGGACGTGCCGGACAAAGGCTACGTCATCGATCCCGCGTGGAATCCCGGTGGCCAGCTCCTGGCGTTCAGTTGGCGCCGCCCCAACGACAACTACGACATCTACCTCATGGACCCGATCACTGGCCAGCTTCTCGAATTGACCCGCGACCAGGGCCGCAACGAGCGCCCCAGCTGGGCCCCCGATGGCCGACATCTTGTTTTTGAATCCACACGCGGCGGCACCCGGCAAATCTGGACCATGTTGGCCGACGGCTCTCAGCCTCATCAGTTGACGACCACCGGCCACAATGAGTCGCCGAACTGGTCGACCCGATGAAATTTTTTATGGAACCCGGCGGGCGGCTTCAACATCTCATCCCTAGGCCCCTTTTTTCAGGTTGCCCCTGCTTCATCGTTTCGGACGCATTTGCGATGCGTGCCGCGCGTTCCGGCACAATGTATAATATATCGTAGTACGAGATATTACCCGGACCCCGCCCACTGGTGATACGATATGGCCTCTGGTGGGACCAATACGGGAACTTCACTGAGGAGGATTCGCATGAAATTGGCTTCACGCTCGCTCTGTCGCGCCGGCTTGCTCGTGACCTTGGCCGCCGCTATCTTTACTTTTGGTTGTGGCAAGAAACAAGTGGCCACCCCGCCGCCTCCGCCGCCTGCGCCTCCCGCGGCTGCAACTCCCACGGTGACCTTGCAGGCTAGCCCGTCTTCCGTCAATAAGGGTGACTCCGCAACTCTTAGTTGGAATTCCACGGATGCCACGCAACTCACCATCGCTCCCGAAGTCGGCGCCGTGACTGCTCAGGGTTCCACCAAGGTCACGCCAACAGGCACCACAACTTACACGATCACCGCGACAGGCCCAGGCGGCTCCGCAAGCGCTACCGCCAGCGTCTCGGTGAATGCTCCACCGCCACCGCCTCCACCCCCAGCCGGCCCC